>Ga0255334_1000114_pt1 | contig 88326 bp, 77 predicted proteins | sample EtOH5_35cm_T3_12_FD_202080 | JGI IMG/M metagenome (GOLD analysis project Ga0255334, IMG submission 202080) | Sandy soil microbial communities from University of British Columbia, Vancouver, Canada - EtOH5_35cm_T3_129 | ecosystem: Engineered > Artificial ecosystem > Sand microcosm > Unclassified ...
TCATGATCGGCACGCGGGAGATGTCCGGTTCACCGGCAATCAGATTGAGGAAGGTCACCATCGCCTTCTTCGAATCGAGCATCCCCTCGTCCATGTTGATGTCGATGATCTGGGCGCCGGCCTCGACCTGCTGCAGGGCGACCTCCAGCGCTTCGGTGTAGTTGTCTTCACGGATCAGGCGGGCGAATTTGGCCGAACCGGTGATGTTGGTCCGCTCGCCGACGTTGACGAACAACGAGCTGCGATCGATGGTGAACGGCTCCAGGCCCGAGAGGCGGCACGCCTTCGGAATGTCCGGAATTTCACGCGGCGCATAACCGGCCACGGCTTTGGCGATGGCTTCGATGTGGCCCGGCGTGGTGCCACAGCAACCGCCGACGATGTTGAGGAAGCCGCTTTGGGCGAATTCCTCGATGACCTTGGCGGTCTGCGACGGCAGTTCGTCGTACTCGCCGAATTCGTTCGGCAGGCCGGCGTTCGGGTGCGCCGACACGTGGGTGTTGGCCTTGTTCGACAGCTCTTCCAGGTACGGGCGCAGCTCACTGGCGCCGAGGGCGCAGTTCAAACCGACCGAAATCGGCTTGGCGTGGGCCACGGAGTTCCAGAACGCTTCGGTGGTCTGGCCGGACAGGGTGCGGCCGGAGGCGTCGGTGATGGTGCCGGAAATCATGATCGGCAGCTCGACGCCCAGCTCTTCGAACACCCCTTGCACGGCGAAGATCGCGGCTTTGGCGTTCAGTGTGTCGAAAATGGTTTCAATCAGGATCAGGTCGGAACCGCCTTCGATCAGGCCTTTGGTGGCCTCGGTGTAGTTCTCCACCAGTTCATCGAAGGTCACGTTGCGGTAGCCGGGGTTGTTGACGTCCGGCGACAGCGAGCAGGTGCGGCTGGTCGGGCCGAGCACGCCGGCGACGAAGCGCGGCTTGTCCGGGTTTTCGAGGGTTTTCGCGTCGGCGATCTTGCGCGCCAGGCGAGCGCCTTCTACGTTCAGTTCGTAGGCCAGTTCTTCCATGCCGTAATCGGCCATGGAAATCCGGGTGGCGTTGAAGGTGTTGGTTTCCAGAATGTCAGCGCCGGCATCCAGGTAGGCTTTTTCGATGCCACCGATTACGTCCGGGCGCGTCAGCACCAACAGGTCGTTGTTGCCTTTGACATCGCTCGGCCAGTCGGCGAAGCGTTTGCCACGGTAATCCTGCTCCTCGAGCTTGTAGCTCTGGATCATCGTGCCCATACCGCCATCGAGAATCAGGATGCGCTCTTTGAGGGCGTGCTTGAGAGCTTGAAGGCGAACACTGCGATCGGACATTGGGACTACTCGGAAAGACCATGACGAAGGGCCGGGATCATAGCAAACCTGTGCGCTTTTAGAGCATGTGCGGTTTTTGCATGAATATCGCTCATGTTGGCAGCGAGGCCATACCGGTAGAATCGCGGCGTTTTTTCACGATCAGGACCAGGGACATGTCTTTTCGCGTCATCAGCAGTGTTTTGCTGTTTTTAAGCTGGGGCGCCGCCGCGCAGGATCCGGCCGTTTCCGCTGCCATTTCTTATACCCGCGACATTCAACCGATCTTCACCGAAAAGTGCGTGGCCTGCCATGCCTGCAATGACGCCGCCTGTCAGCTCAATCTGGGCAGCGGCGAGGGTGCTGCGCGCGGCGCGTCGAAAGTCCCTGTCTACGACGGCGAACGCAGGCAGGCTGCCGCGCCGACCCGATTGTTTTATGACGCTTTCGGCAAGCACGCCTGGCAGCAAAAAGGCTTCTATCCGGTGCTCGACGCTCAGGGCAGCCAAGCCGCGTTGATGGCGCGGATGCTGGAGCTGGGGCACAAAACGCCGCTGACGCCCAACGCCAGGTTGCCGGAAGACATCGTCCTGGGTCTGAACCGGGAAAACAGTTGCGCGATGCCGGCCGAGTTCGACGGTTATGCCAGCGCTCATCCGAAGGAAGGCATGCCGCTGGCGGTCACCGGCCTGACCGATCAGCAGTACCAGACGCTGCAACGCTGGCTGGCCTCGGGCGCGCCGATCGATGAGCAAGGTCTGGTGCCGTCGGCGAAAGAAGCCTTGCAAGTGGTGCAATGGGAAAACCTGCTCAACTCGCCGGGCGCCCGCCAGAGCCTGGTGGGGCGCTGGTTGTTCGAGCACTGGTTCCTCGCCCACATTTACTTCAAGGACGGCGAGCCGGGGCATTTCTTCCAGTGGGTGCGTTCGCGCACGCCGACCGGCCAGCCGATTGACCTGATCAACACGCGTCGCCCGAATGACGATCCGGGCACCCAGGTGTATTACCGCTTGTGGCCGGTGCAGGGTGTGATCGTGCAGAAGACCCACATCACTTATCCGCTGAGCGCGGCGAAGATGGCGCGGATCAAAAGCCTGTTCTACAACGGCAACTGGCAGGTCAACGCCTTGCCGGGTTACGGGCCGGAGCGCCGGGCCAATCCGTTCACCACGTTCGAGGCGATCCCGGCGCAGGCGCGTTATCAGTTCATGCTCGATAACGCCGAGTACTTCGTGCGCACGTTTATCCGCGGGCCGGTGTGCCGCGGCCAGATCGCCACCGACGTGATCCGCGATAACTTCTGGGCGCTGTTCCAGGCGCCGGAACACGACCTCTACATCATCGACCCGAACTACCGCGGGCAGGCCACGCCATTGCTGGCGATGCCGGGCCAGAACGATGACGTCGGCAGTGTCCTGAGCCTGTGGCATGACTACCGCGACAAGCGCAACGAGTACGAGGCGCTGCGTCGCGACAACTACGCCGATGCGCCCGCGCCGAGCTGGTCGACCTTGTGGGCAGGCAACGATAACGCGCTGCTGACCATCTTCCGGCATTTCGACAGCGCCTCGGTGGACAAGGGCCTGATCGGCGAAGTCCCGCAAACGATGTGGCTGTTCGATTTTCCGCTGCTGGAGCGCACGTATTATCAGCTGGCGGTCAATTTCGACGTGTTCGGCAACGTTTCCCATCAAGCGCAGACGCGCCTGTACTTCGACCTGATTCGCAACGGCGCCGAGCAGAATTTCCTGCGCCTGATGCCCGCCGATTCGCGGGACGGTTATCTCGACGACTGGTATCAGAGCGGCGGAAAATTCAAGATGTGGCTGGACTATGAAGCCATCGACAACGACAAACCGACCGCGCTGAAACTCGACGAGAAAGACCCGAAACACGACTTTGCGATGCAGCTGCTGGCTCGCTACGGCGAGCTCAACGCCAGGCCTGATCCGATCAACCGCTGTGACGGCGCTTATTGCTCGAGGCCGAATATCGATCCGGACCTGCAAAGTGCCGAGCAGGCCTTGAGCCGCCTGACGTCGCGCCCGGCAGCGGGCCTCAAAGTGATTGATCAACTGCCGGAAGCAACGATGTTGCGTATTGAGGCCAAGAGCGGCAAGCGTGAGGTTTACAGTCTGTTGCGCAACCGCGCGCACAGCAACGTGGCGTTTCTGCTGGGCGAGTCGCTGCGCTATCAGCCAGGGCTCGATACCCTGACCATTTTCCCCGGCGTGCTCAGCAGCTACCCGAACTTCATGTTCAACATTCCCGCCGGGCAAGTGCCAGCGTTTGTGGAGGCGATGGAAAATGCCAAGGACGCCAACCGTTTCGAGAAAATCGTCGAACGCTGGGGGATTCGCCGCAGCCATCCGCAGTTCTGGTTTTATTTCCATGACCTGAGCACGTACGTCCACGAAACCGACCCGGTGGAAGAGGGCGTGCTGGACATGAACCGCTACGAGAATCTTTGATCGACTTTTGATGAGGGCTCGGTGCCCCAGTTTCATGGATACCGCCGATCCCCTGTAGGCGCCGGCTTGCTGGAGATGGCTTCCTCGCAGTCACCTTGATGTTGAACGTGACGCCGCCATCGCCAACAAGCCGGCTCCTACAAGGGAAATGCGGTGGTTTGCAGGGCGGTCGATGTTGATTTCGGTACAGGCACTGCGCGCGCTCTCGGCCTGGACGGTGGGCCGATCGGTCAGATGTTCATCGACAAAGGCGCGGTGGGCGTTGATGTCTTCTTCGTTATCAGTGGTCTGGTGATATTCCTGTCCACCGAGGGCAAGTCGCTGCCGCCGGGGCGGTTTCTGTCCCGGGCGTTGCTGTTCCGTTTGCAGGCACGGTTGCTGATCGTCGCTGCGCTGCTGTTTGCAGTGTGCCAGGCGTGGACCGGTTACGGCTGGATCAGCGAGTTTTACCGTTCGGACATTGTTTATGAGTTTCTGCTGGGGATTGCCATCGGCATGACCTACCGCCGTGGCTGGATCAAACCCGTTTTATGGTTGCCATTGCTGGCGCTGTCGTGCATGGCGCTGGAACGCTTTTTCGAGAACCGCCGGATGTACCTGATGCACGTGTTGGTGCTGTCTGCCGGAGGTTTTGTCGCACAGCGTTATGGCGTAAACCCCTATGTCATGTTCACCGTTTGCGTTGCGACCATTGGCGTGGCGTCGTGGGCAAGTTACGAATGGGTGGAAAAAAGCAGCTATCGGTGGCTTAAAGCGCGGATTGACGGCGAACTGCCTGATCGCGGCGAACTGGCGCTTTCCCGACAAAAATACTAGGACTTTGTACGGCGCGATGATTGGCGTAAACTGCGCCCAAGCCTGCGAGGAGTTTCCATGACCGCTATTACCATCACCGACGCCGCCCACGATTACCTGGCTGATCTGCTCTCCAAGCAGAACACCCCGGGCATCGGCATCCGCGTCTTCATCACCCAGCCTGGCACCCAATACGCCGAAACCTGCATTGCCTATTGCAAGCCGGGCGAAGAAAAACCCGAAGACACCGCGCTGGGGCTGAAAAGCTTCACTGCTTATATCGATTCGTTCAGCGAAGCTTTCCTGGACGACGCGGTTGTCGACTACGCCACCGACCGCATGGGCGGCCAGCTGACCATCAAGGCGCCAAACGCCAAAGTCCCGATGGTCAACGCCGACAGCCCGGTCAACGAGCGCATCAACTATTACCTGCAAACCGAAATCAACCCGGGGCTCGCCAGCCACGGCGGTCAGGTCAGCCTGATCGATGTGGTTGATGACGGCATCGCCGTGCTGAAGTTCGGCGGCGGTTGCCAAGGCTGCGGCCAGGCGGACGTCACCCTGCGTGAAGGCATCGAGCGCACCTTGCTCGAGCGCATTCCCGAACTGAAAGGTGTTCGCGACGTGACCGACCATACGCAGAAAGAAAACGCCTACTACTAAGGTGTTCGCTGCAGAAACGAAAAAACGGCACCCGTGAGTGCCGTTTTTTTATGGGTGAATTTCACTGACGCCTTCGTGAGCAAGCCCGCTCCCACATTTGTTCGCCGTCGTTCACAGATGTTGTGTTCGCTGAAGATTTAATATGGGAGCGGGCTTGCTCGCGATGGGGCCCTACGGTCGATACAAATGCGCATGCCCGGCGCGATACAGCGATGACTCACTGAAGTGATCGCTCCCCAACACCCGACCCACCAGAATCAACGCCGTGCGCCGAAACCCCTTCGCCTCGACCTTCCCGGCAATATCCGCAATCGTTCCCACCACCCAATCCTGATCCGGCCAGGTCGCCCGATGGATCACCGCAATCGGGCAGTCCGCGCCGTAATGTGGCAGCAATTCCACGAGGATTTTCTGCAGATGATTGACCCCCAAATGAATCGCCATGGTCGCCCCATGCTGCGCCAGACTCCCCAACTCTTCACCCGCGGGCATCACAGTCTTGTCAGCGTAGCGAGTCAGAATCACGCTCTGTGACACGTCCGGCAATGTCAGCTCCGCACCCAAAAGCGCCGCGCAGGCCGCCGTGGCGGTGACACCGGGAATGATCTCAAACGGAATATCGAGTTCGCGCAGGTAGCGAATCTGTTCGCCAATCGCGCCATAAAGACTTGGGTCGCCTGAGTGCACCCGCGCCACATCCTGGCCATTGGCATGGGCGGTCTTGATCAGTTCGATGATCTGTTTCAAGTGCAGTTCGGCGCTATTGACCACCCGTTCGGCGCGATGGCCTTCCAGCACCGCGGCAGGTACCAGGGAGCCGGCGTAGATGATCACCGGGCAACTGCGGATCAGCCGCTGGCCTTTGACGGTGATCAGTTCCGGGTCGCCGGGACCTGCGCCAATGAAGTAGACGGTCATCGTCGTTTCCTGTCAGAAAAAGGGTCTGGGCAAAGCTACAGATGAAGATTGCTCATGATCGAGGGCGGGATTATCGAGGATTTTACGCAGCGCTGGCCAATGCCAGGGTCGCCTGGGCGTATTTTTGTCGTGAGATCAACAGTTTTGCCGGTGCCTGAGCCAGTTGTTCTGCGAGGGCGAGGGCGGCGCTTTCCGCTACGCCATAGCAGCCGGTGCGCTCAAAAGCGATGTCCGAGCGGTGGCTGAGTTGAGGTTGATAACCAGCCAGTTGCTCACTGCTGAAGTACATCAAGGGCAGCGCGAGTTGTGCGGCGAGTTCGATCAGGCCAGGCTCGTCGCGCTTCAGGTCGATGCTGGCCAGGGCCTTGATCTGGTGAAGTCCGATTTGATGCGCCTGTAATGCCTGATCGAGTAACGCCCGCAGCGTGCTGACGGGGCAGCCGCGCTGGCAGCCCAGGCCGACCACCAAAGTCGGCGCTGTGCCGGTATCCGTCATGCGTGGTATTGGCCATCGCTTTTGCGGCGGAACAACCAGGCGCTGATCAGGCCAAGGGCCAGCCAGAACGCCACGTTGGTCAGCTGCGAAGCGATTTTGAACTGGGATTCCAGGGCTTCCGGCGCGAGCATCGAGTGCACTTCCGGTTGCGGCGCACCGATGACGTGAGGAACGGCGAGAATCGCCACACCCAGGATCTTCATCAGCCAGTGGCGGCTGAACACGATCAGCGCGATGCCGACAGCGGTGGACGCTGCAGTGCCGATCCACCAGATTTGCCGTTGTGCCAGGTCCGCCGCGGCAGTGCCCGGCAGTTCCGGTGGCAGGCCCAGGGTCGGCGCCAGTACAAACGTCGCGTAACCAGCCAGACCCCAAAGCAGGCCCTGGGAGGTTTTGGTTGGCGCACGCAAGGTGTAGAGGCCGGCGAGCATCAGCGCGAAACCGACAGCCACCACCAGGTTGCCGCCAGTCGTCGACAGCACGCGCTGCCAGCCGTCTTCCGGCTCCCAGGCTTCGGCATCATGGGTGTGAGCGGCGGTACCGGCGGCGTGTTCGTGAACTTCAACCGCAGCCGGCTCGGATTTTTCGTAAGTCTCAGCCTGCAGAATCAGCGGGGCGACCCAGAAACTTTGCAGCAGAGTCAGCAACAGGGCGGCCAGCAGCCCGGTGAAACCCGCGGTTTGCGCAATACGCTTGATCATGTCGGCAGGTCTCAATGGCACGGGAAGGCAGAGCTGTGGCGGGTATCGTGCGCTGCGTTGTGCACTGCTTCGATGTGCGAAAAACCGGCGAAATACACAAGGCACGCGCCAAGAATCGACGCACACACGGCGGCGGTCAGGCGTTGGCTCAGGGTTGTTGTGGTGCTGGCGGTGCTGTGGCCGGTGCTGCTGATGATCGACATGGCGCTTCCCTCTGGTCTGTCAGCGGGTGAATAGAGCGCATGGAAGATCCCTGCGAATCGGGCTCGCAGAGATTCAAACAGCGCCCGCCCACCGCGGGTTTGTTATTCAGTGAACAGAACGTCACTTTGTGTTGCGGGCCGGTCTCCGGGCTCGCGAGGGGCTTGGGCGTCAGCCGAAACCTGCAAGCGTCACCTTCCCATGCCTAACTGCTGGCACAGTGGATCTGACGCTTCGCTCGCTTACCGTTGCGGGGGCAGCACCGGACTGACATGGCTTTGAGTAAAGCACATGATTCACCGGTTTCCCGTTTCACCCTGTGAAGGGCACCCGTAACAAGGTGCGTAGGAGAGCATGGACAGGGGTTGGGCGTCAATTGGCAGGGGTTCTCAATTGGGATTGAAATGATGATTTGTAGGAGCTGCCGAAGGCTGCGATCTTTTGATCCTGTTTTTTAAAAGCAAAATCAAAAGATCGCAGCCTTCGTCAGCGCCTACAGACATTGACCCGCCCCAAGACGATGCGTAGCCTTGCGCTTTCGAGGTTCTTCGGCGTTTGCCGAAGCTAAGAAGGGAACGCGGTCGATGCCGCGGCTGCCCCCGCAACTGTGAACGGTGATGTTCGCTGCCACGCCACTGCACGCTCCAGCCCTGGAGCCCGCGGGAAGGCGCAGCAAACGCCAGTCCAGCGACTGGCACACCGTCAGCCAGGAGACCTGCCTCGACACGAATTCTCACTACAACCGGGCGGGGTGATCCGGTGGCGAAATCTTCCGCGCGCGCATTCGTTGCAGCGGTCGTCGTCCCGTATGCCCGCCACCTTGCCAAAGGGCATCCGATGAAAACACTGGCCAAACTCCCCGTCACCATCGTTACCGGCTTCCTCGGCTCGGGCAAAACCACCTTGCTGCGGCACATGCTGGACAACGCTCAGGGCCGCCGCATTGCGGTGATCGTCAACGAGTTCGGCGAACTGGGCATCGACGGCGAAATCCTCAAGCAATGTTCCATCGGCTGCACCGAAGAAGAAGCCAACGGCCGGGTCTACGAACTGGCCAACGGCTGCCTGTGCTGCACCGTCCAGGAAGAATTCTTCCCGGTGATGCGCGAACTGGTCGCTCGTCGCGGCGACCTTGACCACATCCTGATCGAAACCTCCGGCCTGGCCCTGCCAAAGCCTTTGGTGCAAGCCTTCCAGTGGCCTGAAATCCGCAGCGCCTGCACGGTTGACGCGGTGATCACCGTGGTCGACAGCCCGGCTGTTGCCGCCGGCACTTTCGCGGCCTTCCCGGATCAGGTCGACGCCCAGCGCAAACTCGACCCGAACCTGGACCACGAATCGCCCCTGCACGAACTGTTCGCCGACCAACTGGCCAGCGCCGACCTGGTGATTCTCAACAAGGCCGACCTGATCAGCCCGGAAGACCTGGCTCGCGTACGCCTGGAAGTCGCCGAAGAACTGCCGCCGGCGGTGAAAGTCATCGAAGCCAGCAGCGGTCGCCTGCCACTGGACGTGCTGATCGGCCTCGGCGCCGGTTCCGAAGAGCACATCGACAGCCGTCACAGCCATCATGATCACCACCATGAAGGCGAAGATGATCACGATCACGACGCGTTCGACTCCATTTCCATCGAACTGCCACAAGCCGACGAAAGCCTGCTGCTGGACGCGCTGACCCAACTGGTGGTCAAGCACGGCATTCTGCGGGTCAAAGGCTTCGCCGCCATCCCGAACAAACCGATGCGTCTGTTGATCCAGGGCGTGGGCACGCGTTTCGACAAGCACTTCGATCGTCAGTGGGGCACTGATGAAGCGCGCACCACGCGTCTGGTGTTGATCGGTCAGGAGTTGAACGCCGCGCAACTCGAAGCGCAACTGCGCGCCGCGCTCAGCGTTTAACCCATGCACCTGCTCAGGACCCAGCCCGGCGGTTTCGTGTCGGACGACAACATTGCCGACCTTGGACAAACCCCCGCCGAGCTGGTGATCCTGTGCAGCGGTGATTCCAGCCTGGCGCTGCTCGCCGAAGCGGCGCAGCAATTGCCGGACCATTACCCGAGCGTGCGCCTGGCCAATCCGATGCAGGTGCAGAACCATGCGTCGGTCGACCTGTATGTCGATGAAGTGCTGCGCCACGCCAAGGTAATTCTGATTTCGCTGCATGGCGGGATTGCCTATTGGCGTTACGGCGTCGAGCGTCTGGTCGAGCTTTCGCAGCGCGGCGTGCAGCTGATTCTGGTGCCCGGCGATGATCGCCCGGACCCGGAGCTCAGCGACCTCAGCACGGTTGGCGTCGAAGACCGCGACCGGCTCTGGCATTACCTGCGCCAGGGCGGCATGGCCAACGCCCTCGATCTGTTTCGCTGTCTGGCCAATCGCTGGCTGGATCGCGACTATGCGTGGGCCGAACCGCAAACCCTGCCGCGTACCGCGATCTATCACCCACAAAAAAGCCCCGCCGCATTGAGTGATTGGCACGCCGACTGGCAAGCCGGTCAACCGGTGGCGGCGGTGCTGTTTTACCGCTCGCATTTGCAGGCGGCGAACACTGCGTTCATCGATGTTTTCTGCCAGCGTTTGCAAACGGCGGGGTTGAACCCCTTGCCGATTGCCGTGGCCAGTTTGAAAGAGCCCGGCTGCCTGGCGGTGGTCGAGGACTGGCTGGATGAAGTCGAAGCAGGGGTGATTCTCAATACCACCGGTTTCGCTCAATCCAGCCCCGAAGCGCCGCATTTGCGGCCGTTCCGCCGCAATATCCCGGTGATCCAGGCCATCTGCGCCCAGGACAATGAACCCGGTTGGCGTGCCAGCGAGCAAGGTCTTGGTCCGCGGGATCTGGCGATGCACATTGCGCTGCCAGAACTGGACGGCCGGATCATCAGCCGCCCGATCAGTTTCAAGGACCTGGCGTGGCGCAGTGAGCGCAGTCAGTCCGATGTGGTCTGTTACCGCCCTGCACCTGAGCGCATGGATTTTGTCGCCGAACTGGCGCGGCGCTGGATCGATCTCGCGCGGCTGCCGAACAGCGAAAAACGCATCGCCCTGATCCTCGCCAATTACCCGACCCGCGACGGGCGCATTGGCAATGGCGTCGGCCTCGATACACCCGCCGCAGCGTTGAACATCCTTCGTGCGTTGCACGCAGAAGGTTATCCGCTGCCCGCCGAACTGCCCGACAGCGGCACCGCGTTGATCCAGCAATTGCTCGGCGGTGTCAGCAACGACCTCGATACCCTCGACCAGCGTCCGTGTCATCAAAGCCTGGCCCTGGACGACTACAACTCGATGTTCAACGCCTTGCCCGAGGCCAACCGCCAAGCCGTGCTGGAGCGCTGGGGCACACCCGAAAGCGACCCGATGTTCCGCGGCGGGCGGATGATGATCGCCGGACTGCGTTTGGGCCTGACCTTCATCGGCATTCAACCGGCGCGCGGTTATCAGGTCGATCCGAGCGCGGTCTATCACGACCCGGACCTGGTGCCGCCCCACGGCTATCTGGCGTTCTACTTCTGGTTGCGCAACACCTATGGCGCTCACGGCGTCATCCATGTCGGCAAGCACGGCAACCTCGAGTGGCTGCCGGGCAAAGGCGTCGGGCTGTCGGACAACTGCTGGCCGGACGCCTTGCTCGGGCCGCTGCCGAACATCTATCCGTTCATCGTCAACGATCCGGGCGAGGGCGCCCAGGCCAAGCGGCGCACTCAGGCGGTGATCATCGATCACCTGATGCCACCGCTGACCCGCGCCGAAACCTACGGGCCACTGCGCAACCTCGAACTGTTGGCCGACGAATATTACGAAGCGCAATTGCTGGATCCGCGTCGCGCCCGGGAGTTGCAGCGCGACATCCTGCAACTGGTGCGCGACACGCACATCGACCGCGAACTGCAACTGGACGAGAAACTCGACAGCGACGCCGATGCGGCGATCTGGTTGCCGCGTCTCGACACTTACCTGTGCGATTTGAAAGAGTCGCAGATCCGCGATGGCCTGCACATCTTTGGCGAGTCGCCCTCCGGGCGTTTGCGCATTGATACGTTGTTGGCGTTGTTGCGCATTCCTCGTGGCGATGGCCGTGGGGCGCAATCAAGTCTGTTGCGGGCGTTGGCCAAGGCATTCGAGTTGGGGTTTGATCCACTGGATTGTGCGTTGGCCGAGCCTTGGGCCGGGCCGCGTCCAATTGAACTGCAATCGCTTGGCGATGAAGCCTGGCGCACGGCGGGGGACACCCGCGAGCGCCTGGAGCTGTTCGCCGCGCAACTCATCGCGCAAACCCTGAATCCCGACCCCGAACCCTTGTGGCGAGGGGGCAAGCCCCCTCGCCACAAGAGCCTGCTCCCACAGGAGGCGAGTTGGGACGAGGTTGGCGCCATCCTCGACCACCTGCACGAAGTCGTCGCACCTCGACTGGACGCCTGCGGCCCCGCAGAAATGCGCGGTCTGCTCGACGCCCTCAGCGGCCGCTTCGTCCCGGCCGGCCCTAGCGGCGCGCCAAGTCGCGGTCGCCTGGACGTGCTGCCGACCGGACGCAACTTCTATTCGGTAGACGTGCGCAACCTGCCGACCACCACTGCGTGGCGCATCGGTTTCCAGTCGGCCAACCTGATTCTTGAACGGCACTTGCAGGATCACGGCGATCACCTGCGTCAGCTCGGCCTGTCGGTCTGGGGCACTGCGACCATGCGCACCGGCGGCGATGACATCGCGCAGGCCATGGCGCTGATGGGCGTGCGCCCGGTCTGGGCGACGGGCAGTCAGCGCGTCGATGATTTTGAAATTCTGCCGCTGAGTCTGCTGGACCGTCCGCGGGTCGACGTGACCTTGCGCGTGTCCGGTTTCTTCCGTGATGCGTTTGCCAATCTGATCCGTCTGTTCGACGCCGCCGTGCAAGCGGTCGCCGCGCTGGAGGAGCCGGACGATCTCAACCCATTGGCCGCCAAGGTCCGCGCCGAGCGTGAAGCGCTGTTGCAATCGGGGCTCGATGAGGAGGCGGCCAGGCGTCAGGCCGGTTGGCGCATCTTCGGCGCCAAACCCGGTGCTTACGGCGCAGGTGTGCAAGGCGCCATTGACGGGCGTCTGTGGCAAAGCCGCGAGGACCTGGCCGAGGTGTACCTGAACTGGGGCGGCTACGCTTACGGCGGTTCCGACGAAGGCACCGCCGCCCGCGAACAGTTCGCCCAACGCCTGAGCCAGGTTCAGGCCGTGCTGCAAAACCAGGACAACCGCGAGCATGACTTGCTCGATTCCAACGACTATTACCAGTTCCAGGGCGGCATGCTCGCCGCCGTGGAAAGCCTGAGCGGCGAAGCGGCGGCCAGTTACCATGGCGATCACAGTCAGCCGGACTTGCCGAAGATTCGCACGTTGAAGGAAGAGCTGAATCGGGTGATTCGCTCGCGGGCGGCCAATCCGAAGTGGATCGACGGCGTGAAACGCCACGGCTACAAAGGCGCGTTTGAACTGGCAGCCACGGTCGATAACCTGTTTGCCTTCGATGCGACGACGCAGTTGATCGACGATCACCAGTACGCGTTGCTGGCGGATGCGTATTTGCTGGACCCGGCGACGCGGGATTTTGTTCGCGAGCATAATCCGCATGCCTTGCGCGACATGACCGAACGCATGCTGGAAGCGCAGCAGCGCGGAATGTGGAAGGAGCCTGGCGAGTACCGCGAGGCGCTGGAGAACTTGTTGTTGGACATAGAAGAAGACAGCTGATGTGCCGCCGACTCTGTGGGAGCGGGCTTGCTCGCGAAAGCGGTGTGTCAGTTGACACCATTGGTGAATGTCAGGCCGCATTCGCGAGCAAGCCCGCTCCCACAGGTAAGAGGTTTGTCAGTGAATTGCACTGATCCACCCACCGACCATGAACGAGAATTGAAGATGACCGACACCCCGCATTTCCCCTTATCCGCCGTGGTCGGCGCCGACGACTTGAAACTTGCCCTGTACCTCACCGCCATCGACCCGAAAATCGGCGGCGTGCTGATCGAAGGCCCGCGCGGCATGGCCAAGTCCACCCTGGCCCGCGGCCTCGCGGACCTGCTCGCCAGCGGTCAATTCGTTACCTTGCCGCTCGGTGCCACGGAAGAACGCCTGGTCGGCACCCTCGACCTCGACGCGGCCCTGAGTGAAGGTCGCGCACAGTTTTCTCCCGGCGTGTTGGCCAAGGCTGACGGCGGTGTGCTTTACGTCGATGAAGTCAATCTGCTGCCCGATCACCTCGTGGACCTGCTGCTCGACGTCGCCGCCAGCGGCACCAACCTGATCGAGCGCGATGGCATTTCCCATCGGCATGCGGCGAAGTTCGTGCTGATCGGCACGATGAACCCGGAAGAGGGTGAGTTGCGGCCTCAACTGCTCGACCGCTTTGGCTTGAACGTGGCGCTCAGTGGTCATACTGCACCGACCCAGCGTGGCCAGATCATCCGCCGGCGTCTGGATTTCGACAGTGATCCGCAACGGTTCTGCGCCGAGTGGGAGGGCCAGCAGCAGTCTTTGCGTGAACGCTGTGAGAACGCGCGCAGCACGCTGGCGAGCATTCCCCTCGACGATGAAGCGCTGGCACAGATTACCGAGCGCTGTTTCGCTGCGGGTGTCGATGGCCTGCGCGCCGATCTGGTCTGGCTGCGCGCCGCCCGTGCCCACGCGGCGTGGCGGGGGGCGAGCGCCATTGCCGACGAGGATATCGACGCGGTGGCCGAATTCGCCTTGCGTCACCGTCGTCGCGAACAATCGCCACCGGCGCCGCAACAGGCCCGGCAACCCTCACCACAACATTCCGACCCGAGTGAAGGCCAGGGCCAATGGGGCGAAATGCCGGCCCAGGCGTTGCCGGTCGGTGCCCGACGCGAAGTGCCGAGCTGGCCAAAAAAGCCCTAGGCATTCGCCCTCGATCTGATGCGGGGGCGAATGCCAGACCCCGCGACGGATCGCTGGCCAACGGCAAACAGGGCACACGTCAGGCTGCACGCAGTGGTTCGATCAACTGGCCCGGCACCTTGCTCAATGGCCGTCCTCGTCAACGCCAGGATGTGCTGTTTCATTTACGCACCCGTTCGCCCCATGAACTGTGGCTGGTGATCGTCGACGCCTCGGCCTCGACGCGTCGCCACCAGGCATTGAGCGATGCCAAGGGGTTGCTGGCGCAACTGTTCGACGACGCTTACCGCCAACGCGCGCGCCTGGCGTTGTTGACGGCCAGCGGTCATGCCCCAGCGTGGCAAGTGCAGGGGTTGAAAGCGTCCAGCGGTTTACGCCACTGGCTCGATGGCCTCGGCGCGGGCGGCGGCACGCCGTTGCTGGCGGCGCTCGGCGAGGCGGGACGATGGCTCGCGGCACGACAAAAACGCTTTCCGGCGGAACAGCAGCGGTTGTTGCTGGTGACGGATGGGCGATTGAAGGAGTGGTCGAGTTTGCCGGCGCTGGAGTGTCCAGGGTTGTTGATCGATATCGAGCGCGGGCCGATTCGATTGGGGCGGGCGCAGCAGTTGGCGGCGGAGCTACAGGCGGATTATCGACATATCGATGAGTTGATTTCAGGTTGAGTTTTACAGTGTCTGTGCTGGCCTCTTCGCGAGCAAGCCCGCTCCCACATTTGATCTGCGGCGTTCACGGATCCCATGTGGGAGCGGGCTTGCTCGCGAAGGCATCACCTCGGTATCGGATAATCACGACCAATCCGCAGCGCTGCCCTATGCTCTGAAAGCAAGCCATTCACAGGAGTGAAGCATGCGTGTTCTCGCCACAAACAGTCAGGACGATTTTCGCGTCAAAGCCTACGCCGGCACCAACGGCGTGTTGCTGGCCATGGACCTGGCCGAATCCCGTCGCACAGGTCTGCTGGGTTTCGCCATCGAGAAACAGCAGGGTAGCAAGCCCTGGTTGTTCCTGTTCAACAGCCTGACGTTCCCCGGCAAGGCGCATACATTCCCGCAGTTTCACGCCACCCCGAGCGATCTTGCGCCGTTGCAGAAATTTCGCTGGGCCGATTACGCGGTCAATCCGGGAATGACCCTCCATTACCGGGTTCACCTGGCGTACGGCAGCGCTGACGCACCGCAGCTGGGCGAGTACCTGGAAGTCAGCGTCACGTCCGACAATGGCCTGCCGCAGCATCAAAGCGTGATCTTCAACCGTGCGGTGGCTGCCAGTCAGGCGTTCCAGCGCAAATTTCCCGAACTCGACGCGCTGATCAGCGCCAACAAAAACCTGCCCATCGAAGCCTGGCCCGATGCGCCTCGGCAATGGCTGGAAAACGGTTTGCTCGGACGCTTGCTGGGGTTCATCGAGCGGGCGGTGGATGATCAGTGGGCGCTGGACATCGCGATTTACGAATACGAGTTGCAGGTGATCGTCGATGCCGTCCACGCAGCGTTCGAACGTGGCGTGAAGGTTCGCGTGCTGTATCACGCGCAACCCGACGATGACGACACCGCCATCAACGAAGCCAGCCTGGAAAAAATCCCGGCGGCGAACAAGCGCGGTCGAATCACCCACAACATTTTCCACAACAAATTCATGGTGCTGAGCCGGGTCGATGCCGCCGGGCAGCTTCAGCCCGAAGCGGTGCTCTGCGGCAGCACCAACTTCACGCCCAATGGCGTTTATCGTCAGGCGAACGTGGTGCATGTGCTGGATGATGCCAGTGTCAGTGCGAGCTATCTGCGCACTTTCGAGCAAGTCTGGGCGACACCGGGCGATGTCGGCGCCACCCGGCAATGGATCACGCAACACAACCCGATGGACCCACAGCAGCCGATGTTCGCCGGCTTCTCACCGCGTTCGGGTCAGGGCGATTTACGTGAGTTCGTCGAGATCATCACCGCCGCGAAAAAAGACGTACTGTTCGTCACGGCGTTCGCGTTACCCGACGACATCCTCAACGCCTTGCTTGGCCAGCCCCACGACGACATTTTGCGTTACGGCCTGCAAAACACCGCGAGCCGCATTACCGGTTTCCACGCCGATCGCAGCGCGGAGTTCGCCGCAACCGCACTGCTCAACACCGGGCTGGAGGGCTGGCTTCGCGAAAACATGAAAGGCCAGAAGGGCAACCTGCTGGTGCACACCAAAGCCGTAGTCACCGACTTCACCAGCGATGCGCCGACGATCATCAGCGGCAGCCACAACCTCAGTGCTGCGGCCAGCAATGGCAACGACGAGAATTACCTGATCGTTCGCGGCGATACTGACCTGGCTGATCGCTACGGTTTGGAGTTGCTGCGGTTTTACGAGCATTACCGTTTTCGATATTTCGCCAAAAAGCTTGCGCTGAAGCAGGTTCATCCGCTGGCGGCGGATGACAGCTGGACCAATGACTATTACCTCTCGGGGGATTTGCGGCAGCTGTCCAGATTACGATTCTCCGGGCGATAAAGGTCTCCTTGTGGGAGCGAGCTTGCTCGCGAAAGCGATGGGTCATTCAACATGGATGTTGGCTGACACGACGCCTTCGCAAGCAAGTCGAATCGTCGCACCGCCGCTCCCACATTTGATCTTCACCAGCCTCACCATCGCCTCGTTCCCACGCCCGCGCTCGATTACTTACTCATCGCCTGCCGGTACTGCCGCGTGCGGCGGCCGATGTACACGCGGTCGAGGATCAGCGCCCAGACTGCCGACACGTCGGGCCGCGGCTTGCGTCCACGGCTGAGGCGATGAAGCTGGAATTTCACCACCGCCATGCTCGCCAGCGCGGCCAACGGCTTGCGTTTCCAGCGAATCGGCGGCAGTTGCGGGTGGCTGTTCCGGCCTTCGCGCCAGTGTTTGACCAACTGCGGTTCAAGGGCCAGCGCCGTGCCAATACCGGCCATGGCGATGTCGCTGGCGAGCACCTGCTCGACGATCGCCAGGCGTCGAATTCCGCCTGTCACCATCACTGGCATGCGCGCCACGCTCGCCAGTTCGCCGGCCATCTCCAGAAAATACGCTTCCCGCGCCAGAGTCCGGCCATCGCGCGCCTCGCCTTGCATGGCGGGGGCTTCGTAGCTGCCGCCCGACAACTCCAACAAATCGATCTGCGAATCGTTGAGCCACTGGATCACTTGTCGGGCATCGTCGGCATCGAATCCGCCGCGCTGGAAGTCGGCAGAGTTGAGCTTCACCGCCACACAGAACTGCGGCGACACGGATTGGCGAACGGCGCGGACAACGTCCAGCAGCAAACGTGCGCGATTTTTGAGGGGGCCGCCCCAACAGTCAGTTCGACGGTTAGTCAGCGGCGACAGGAACTGACTGATCAGGTAACCGTGGGCCGCATGAATCTGCACGCCGGTGAATCCGGCTTTTTCAGCAAGCGCAGCGCTGGTGGCGAAGCGCGTGATCACCTCGGCGATATCGTCCTCGGACATCGGTTTGGGTTCGGCAAACATCTTGGAAAATGAGCCGAGATCCAGCGCCACCGCCGAAGGTGCCCACGCTTGCTGGCCGAGGTTGGCCATGGTCTGGCGCCCCGGATGATTGAGCTGCATCCAGAACTGCGCGCCACCGGAACGGCCAATCGTTGCCCATTGGCGAAAGCGTTCCATGTCGCGTTCATCTTCCAGCACCACGCCACCGGGGCCGGTCATCGCACGACGATCGATCATCACGTTGCCGGTCAGCAGCAATCCGGCTTCGCCCCCGGCCCAGGCCTGATACAACCGAAACAGCGCATCGGACGGCGCCTGTCCGGTATCGGCAAGGTTCTCTTCCATCGCCGCTTTGGCAATGCGATTGCCGATGGTCTGGCCGTTGGGCAAATTCAACGCTTGGAAGGGCGACATGCTTGACTCCTCATCAGTGAAGAGCAGAGGCTAAGCTTAAAGTTAACTTTAATGTCAAGCAGGCAAATGAGGCTGAGATGAAGATTGGTGAATTGGCGCAGTTAAGCGGGTTTAACCCGTCGCGTATTCGGTTTTACGAAGCCCAGGGCCTGATCCAGAAAGTGGAGCGCCGGGCGAACGGCTACCGGCATTATCCCGAGCAGGTTTTGCAAACGCTGTACCTCATCCAGTGCGCGCAGCAGGCCGGGTTCAGTCTGGAAGAGTTGAAGCAGTTGATGCCGGACACCGCGACCGGGGAATTCAAGCACGACGAACTGCTGGCGGGGCTCACGCGCAAAGTCGAGCAGATCGAAGAAATGCAGCTGCACCTGGCGCAGAGCAAGGCGAAGCTGTTGGCGGTGATCGACGATATTCAGGCAAAACCCGCCGGCATGGGCTGCGATGCCAATGCCGAGCGGGTGCTGGCTTCATTCAAGCATTCGCGTTGATGACAGCAGCGGAGGGGGCGGGGATCGGATTGCGCATCAGCGTGCCCACCACCAACGCCCCCAGCAAGGCCAGTAAGCCGGCCACCAACAGCAAGAGACTGAAGCCACCGACGAACGCCTGTCGGGCCAACGGTTCGACCGCGTTGCGAGCGGTTTCCGGCAGCAGGCCCAGCGCCGCCGTCATGTCGCCGGCCACCACCCGCGAGGCGATACCCTGAGTCTGGTCGAGCCATTGCGTACCCTGTGCCGACAGACTGGTGCGCAGCAGTTGCTCGGTATGACTGGACAGCAATGCTCCGTACACGCCGATAGCCAACACGATGGCGCTGAAGCGCATGGTGGTGCTCATGCCCGACGCCATGCCGGTACGTTCCCGTGGCACGCAGGCCATGATGTTTTTCTGCGTATCGCCATTGAGCAGTCCGGCACCGGCGCCCGTCACGGCAATCGCCAGGGCGAAGGGCAGGTATCCGCCGCTGCTGACCGCCCAGGCGCTCAGCAGGTTGCCGCTTCCTACGAGGGTCAAACCGGTGGCCATCAACGTCGCCGGGGCAAAACGGCTGGCCAGACGCACGCCGATTCGCGGGCAAATCAGCATGGTCAGGGCAAACGGCAACATGCCCAGGCCTGACGCGATGGCCGAGAAACCCAGGCCGTTCTGCAGGTAGAACGGCAGCAGCGTCATCATCACCTGGGCGCAACCGGCATAGGCAAACATACCCAACAGAGCGCCGATGAAGCGCGGGTGTTTGAACAATTGCAGGTCAACCATCGGCCGCTGCTGCATTCGCTCGATCACGACGAACAGACCCAACAACAGCGCGCCGCCGATCATCCGGGCGTAGGTGGTCGGGTTGCTCCAGCCGATCCGGTTGGCCTCGATCAGGCCCCAGATCAGGCACAGTAAACTGGCGCTGAACGCCAGGCTGCCCCACGGATCGAGGCGTGCCGATTGAGGGTCGCGGGATTCCGGCACAGCGCGCCAGACCATCAGCATCAGAAACAGGCCCACCGGCAAATTGAGGTAAAAAATCCAGCGCCAGCCGATGTACTCGGTAATCAGCCCGCCGATGGTCGGCGCAGCGGTCATCGCCACGCCCATGCACGCGCCCCAGAACGCCCAGGCTTTCGCCCGCTCAACTTCATCGTGAAAAGTGTGGCCGATGGAGGCGAGCGCCGAGGTCAGCAATAACGCCGCACCGACGCCTTTGACCGCCCGTGCGATGTCGAGGAACAACGCCGTGGGTGCCGCGCCGCAACCGATCGAGGCGAGAATGAACAGACCCAGGCCACAGAGCAGGGTTTTCTGCCTGCCAAAGCGGTCGGCAATGCTGCCTGCCGGTAAAAGCAGGGCGGCGAAGGCGAGCATGTAAGCGCTGACCACCCATTCGATGTCGGCAAAGTTCGCACCCAGGTCCCGGGCGATCGTCGGCAGCGTGACGGCGACAATGTTGGTGTCGAGGACGATCAGCGAACAGACGCCCGATGCTGTCAGCAGTGTCAGGCGAGGACTGACACGGCTCATGATGTGATTGCCTTTTGGGCAAGGCCGTTGATCGCGGAGGCGCTAAGAGGTTTGACGTGCATGACATGGGCTCTCTACTGTGATTGCACCGCGAGCTTATCGCGACCGATTGGCCTCATCGTTAGCCGGAAAACGGAACTTCATTACCTTTGAGCTAATGCACCGATGGATATACGGCATTTTCGCTATTTTCTGGCCGTTGCCCGGCACGGCAACTTCACTCGCGCCGCCGAACAACTGGGTATCGCGCCGCCGACCCTGACCCGGCAGATCCAGGACATGGAGAACGAACTCGGCACGCGCCTGTTCGTGCGCCAGACACGGGAAGTCAGCCTGACCGAAGCCGGCGCCGCGCTGGTGATCGAAGCCGAGGCGACGGTGCGGCAATTCGAATACGCCCAGCAAAACGCCCAGCGCGCCGGGCGGGGGGACATTGGCCATATCGAGCTGGGTTACGTGGCCTCGGCGGTGTACTCGGGGTTGCTGCAAAAACAGGTACAGGCCTTCAGTCGCGAGTGTCCGGACGTCAGCCTGAATGTGCGCGAAAGCCCCATGGTGTCGTTGCCGACGATGGTGCTCGAGGGGCGATTCGACATCGGTTATGTCCGCTCGCCCATGACCTTGCCTGAAGGCCTGGAGGCTATCCGCCTGGATGCCGAGGGCTTTGTGCTGGCGCTGCCGACCGAGTCGTGGCTGTGCCGGTTGACCGAGATCGGCCCGGAGCATTTGCAGGCCGAGACGTTCATCCTTCCGGAGCAGATCAGCGGCACCTTGCAAGTGGCTGCCGAAGGCGGGTTTGCGCCGAAACTGGGCGCGCAACCCGGCGGGCTGGTGGCGGTGCTGGCGTTGGTGTCGCTGGGGCAGGGCGTGGCAGTGGTGCCGGAATCGGTGGTCGGGCATGTCGGATTGCCCGGCGTCCTGTACCGGTCGATCAAGGGCTGCGAGGCGAGCTCGTGGCTGTCGTTGGTTTATCGGCGGTTTGAGAAATCGGCGGCGGTGGTGCGGTATATCGAGCGGGTCAAAAACCGCTGACTACAGACAGGATGTCGACTTTCCCAGCCCTTTTTTCTTCAATGGAAAATTCCTACTCCAACCTGGACATACTCGATTGTGTTTCAGGAAGTACCCGACATTGAACGCGGAAATCAGGAAGCGTGTGGCGTGATACTTTTTGTTCGGTCGTAACGGGTAGCCGTCGCGGCTTTAACGTCGAAGGGTAGAAGCCAGGCACGCTTTGGAGTGCTATTTTTAGCACTTCTTAAAGCACTCTCTGGAGCACCTTCATGACACACATCCTCCTTTCGAATGTTGTAGCGAGCATTTCAGAATTGAAAAAAAATCCGATGGGTACAGTGGCTGCTGGTGGAGGACTGTCTGTTGCGATCCTCAACCGCAATGAGCCGGCTTTCTATTGCGTTCCCGCCAAAGAATACGAAGCCATGATGACCAGGCTCGAAGATCTTGAGTTGATCGCCCTTTGTAAGGAACGTGAAAACGATCCGACCATAAAGGTTTCAATTGATGACCTATGAGTTGGAGTTTTCTGAAAAGGCATGGAGGGAATGGAAGAAGCTCGGTGCAAATCTGCAGGAACAGTTCAAAAAGAAGCTTCAAGAGAGGCTGGTAAACCCTCACGTTCCCGCAGACCGGCTGGGCGGGTTTGGGAATGCGTACAAAATCAAACTGCGTAGCGCCGGGTATCGTCTGGTCTATCGCGTAGTGGATGAAGTGCTGGTCGTAACAGTAATAGCGGTGGGAAAGAGGGAGCGTGGAGCTATTTACAAGGAAGCAAGTGAGCGCTAGCTGTGCGCCGCTGGGATACAGAACCCGCTTTTATCAGACGAACACCTCAATCCGTGGATGCGCAGTGACCATGCACCTTGATGGCACTGTTTCAGCGTGGGAATGATCACCAATGGCCGTCTTCGCGAGCAGGCTGACGGTCAGACGACTCAGATTCTATTGATGAACATCGCCGACCTGATGCTTGTGCTGGTTGTCGAGAATCACCTTGCCCCACGGTCGATAGCGCAGGGAAAACACCGCCGTAGGGTGACAGCCTGCCGATGTGGCGTCCGGCGTGGCCGGTTCCGCGCGAAACGGTTGGCCCTCGGTGCTGACCTGCCGGAAGGCTTCGCGCACGATGCCGATCGGGCAGGGCAGTGCACTGGCGTAGCCGTTGCGCACCAACGGCGGCAAACGACCGGTGCCGGCACCGTCCTGCCACCACACGTGAACTCCCGCGCTCGCCAGCCCACCCAGCCACTGGCCGTTCACCTGCGGCGCGAGCTTGCCCACATTGAAGGCGCTGACGTGCAACGGTGCGTCCAGTTTGCCGGCGAAATCCTTGAGCTGGCGTTCCAGCGTTTGCCGACGATCCACGGCCAGGAAGTGAAAATCGTCGAGTTCAAGCGGCAGATACCAGCCGCTGACCGGGAGCTTCCAGTCTTTGCGCAGCCGCTGTTGCTGAGCCAGTGACTGGCCGAGCTGCGACTGCCAGTAAACGGCAAGCCCGGCGCTGTCCAGTTCATCGATGCGCTGGTAATAGGCCGGGTCCATGCGCAAGCCGAGTACCAGCTTCAGGCCTTGTTCATGGGCCAGCTCCAGACTGTTGGCGAGCCAGCCATTCGCGCCGCCGAAGTCCGAATCTCCGTAGGCAGTCCATTGCACGACGACGGTTTGCACGCCGTGTCTGGCGGTGTCTTGCCAGATCCGCCGCCATTGCGCCTGGCTGACACTGGCGTCGACGTTCAGCGGTTGATAGAAAATCTGTTCATCGGCGCGGGCCAGGGTGCTGCTCAGTAGCAGGCAAAAAACGAGTAGAAATCGCGTCATCAGAAATTCAACTCCACGCCCAGCAGCACGCCGTTGCCGCCGTCATACAGATTACCGCTCAGGGATTGCTGGTATTCGGTACGCACCGTCAGGTGCGCGCGGTAAGCGTTGTAGATGTCGTCGTCGAACCACCATTGCCAACGCAGGCCGATACCGGTGCGCAGGTCCTGGCGCCAGTCGTTGCTCGGGTCCTGTGTGGCGAACTCGAGAAAGCCGTAAGGCATGATGGTTTGTGCGCCATTGAACGGCAGCTTCCAGGTGTGACCTTGCTGGAATCGCGACAGCCATTGGTGATCACCGGCCTTGGTCCACCACGCCGCGTCGAGGTAGAGGAAGCGTTCTTCCCAGTCGTTTTCATCGACGCGCCAATCGTTGCGGAATCGCCCCTGATCGAGGAATGACGCGGTGGCGCGCAGCAGGTAATCGGTGCTGGTGTGACCGTCCTGGCGGTGGTCGTTGAACTGGTCGGCCAGCTTTTCGGGGATGAGCAGTTGACCCAGGCTCAGATGCTGATTGTCGTTGTCATTGAACGTGCTTTGCTTGTAGATCTCGCCGTAGAAGTTGATGTTCGCGGTGCCCCACGGTTTGTAGCGCAGACCGACGCCGGTGCCGAGGGATTCGCCATAGCTCGATCGGCCCTGCCCACCGAGCAACACGCGGCCGTAGAGTGACAACGCGCTACCGGCGCGACTCGGTTCTTCTCCGAGCGCATGGTCCCAGATGGCCACTTGCACATTCTGCGAGGTGGCGCGACGTGACGAGTCGCGAAGGGTGCCATTGGGGCGGAAACTGTCGTTGGTCGAGACCCCGGCCGGCGACCAGGTGCTGGCGAGCGTGCGGCTGTCGCGGCGGGACAGGGTTTCGTGAGCGCGGCGCTGGCGATAGCGGCGGGCTTCCATGCTGCCGTCCTCATCGTCGGCGGCGATCGGGTGCTGTTCCAGGTCAATGACCCGACGCAATTCCTTGCGCACCGCCGCGCTGTCTCCGGCTTCGTCATAACGCAGGGCGAGGGTTTCGCCGAGGCGATAGTCTTCCGGGAAATCCCGGGTAGCGCTTTGCAGGTACGGGAGGGCGTGGGCGCGCTGTTCTTTCGTGTCAGCCCCGGCGAGACGCATGCCGTAATCGGCACGGTACCGCGGGTTGTTCGGTTCGCGGCGCACGGCTTCGGCCAGCCACGTGGTGCTTTGCTCCAGCTCGCCGGCCTTCTGCGCGGTGACCGACGCCGCATAAAAATGACCGGCATCCGGCGCCTGTTGCAAGGCTGAGCGTTGACGCTGCAATGCCTCTGCATGATCGCCGCGGGCGTCGGCAACCGCTGCACCGAGCGACCATTCATTGGCGCCTCGGGCTTGGCTGCGTTGCCAGTAACGTTCTGCGGCTTGAGGGTCACCAGCGGTGAGGGCGCTGCGACTGGCCGTCAGTTTGGCGTTGTCACTCAGTTCTGCATCCGCGAAGCTGCGCCAGATGACCAGGGCACCTGAGGAATCTCCGGCCGCCTCCAATGCATAAGCCAGCGGCAGACGGCTGCCACGGTCGCCGAGTTTTTCGGCGCTCTGATAGTAGACGACGGCTTCACCCGGTCGATCCGGCATGGCGCAGCGGCCCAGGGCGCGATAGTCGCCTGCGACCTGCGGGTGGTCGCCGATGGCTTGTTGCACCGCTTTGCACTGACCCTTTTCCGCCAGTTGCGCCAACAGTTGGCCGCGAGTCGCGGGGTCGACGCGCTTGAGCAGCGACACCATGCGTTGCTGTTGCGCCGGGGTAGTCGTCGATGAAGCATAGAGCCCCGCCAGCCGTTGCAGCATGGCCACGGGCAACTTGCCGCCGTGACGATCGTATGCGCTTTCAAGCAACTGTTGCGCGTGTTCGCGCTGGCCGGCGTTGAGCGCCAGATACGTTGCCTGATTGAGTGAACCGAGGTTGCCGGTCTGCTGGTAATGCCGCTCCCAAAGCGTTGCCGCTTCGGTGTTGCGCCCCAACGCCTGAACCAGTTCGGCTCGACGCTTTACCACGTCAGCGGTCTGTGGTTGGTCGGCGAGCCAGGCGAGCACTTTGTCGCTCTGGCCCTGGTCTTGCCAGATATCCAGCAGCTGGGCCTGTCGGCGGCTATCCCAGGGTTCCGGCAGCCGCGTGCTTTGCAGCAGCTCGGTGGCTTGCAGGCGCTGGGCCAGGATCAGCCAGGTTTGCGGGTCGTCGCTCGGTGGGCAGTTGTGCAATTGCGTGCGTGCGGCTTCCGGATCGCGACCGGACAGCCATTCGGCCGTTTCCAGGCACGGACGCTGCAATTCGCCACTCAAGCGTTGCACGGTCGGCACATCGCCGGTCTGTCGCGCCAGTTCCCACAGACGCTGGCGTTGCGCCGGATCAGCCAGATCGCTGGCCGGCAACGTTTGAATCCAGCGCTGGGCCTGCTTGACGTCGCCCATGGCGATCGCACGGTCGACCATGGCAAGGCGCACCGTGCGCGCCGCTTCGGGTGTCGGTGCCTGTTGCAGCAATTGCTGCAACGGCTGTTCGTCGAGACGTTGCACATAGGCATTGGCCAGTCGCTTCCAACCCTCGGCGTCCAGTTGCTTGCTGGCGGCCAGTGGCGCCAGTTGCTCGATGGTGCCGTCCCAGTCGCGCAATTGTTCGGACCAATTGGCGCGAGCCTCGCGCAGGATATTGTCGTCCCCCTTGGGCGCCAGTTGCGCAAGCCAGTCGTGGGCCCGGCCTGCGCCACCAAACCTGGCCAGGCTCAGGCTGTAGGCCTGCCACAGGCGTACACGCTGATTGAGGTTGCTGGTCGTCAGCCATTGTTCCACCTGCTCGCTGCTCGGCGGATCCTGTTCGATCCAGGTCAGGCGCAGGTTGAGCAGGGCGTCGTTGTTATCCGGATTGTCCGGCAGCGCTTGCACCGCATCCTTGTAACGCCGCTGCCTGGCCAGCGCTTCCACCAGCATTGCCCGGGCTTCATCGTTGTTCGGCACTTTGGTCAGCAGGTGGCGCATCAGCCGCTCGACTTCGGCCCAGTTACCTTTTTTCGCCTCGCGGTAACTGCGATCCATGTAGGGGAAACTGCGGAACTGTTCGAACTCGGTCAGTGGTTCAGCGTGTATGGAAAAGGTACTCAGGCTCAGTAACAGGCTGGCGATCAGAAGGGCATGACGATCAGGCTTCATGCGACCTCCCGGACAATGCGGTAGGCGGCCTGCTGTTCGCTGGCCTGATCGGCCAGGGCCTGTTCGAGAATGTCCTGAGTGATCATGCCGCGCGAGATCAGGTGTTCGCCCAGGGACATGTGCTCGGCATCGAAGTCGATCAACGCCTGATTGAACAGGCTCGGCGGGACCATGCCGCGCACTTGCAGCAGGTTGCCCAACAGCACTTGGTGATGACTGACGCGTTCGAGCAAGGCTTCATCGTCCTGATGACGCTCAAGCACTTCGAGCATGTGGTGAACTTCCTTATTCTGACGGGGGCTGGCGTACCAGTAACGGATGCCCAGCGTGACCCGGCCCTGAGGTGCGAGGCGGCAGCGCACCGGGCGTTTCAATTGACGACTGATGGCGCCGAGGGAGACCTGGCTCACCGGGCCTTCGGAGGCGAGCACCAGTGTGTTGCCGTCCTCAGCCACCGGCAGCACACCGTAGTGGGAGGCGATCTTGCGCGGCACGGCGTCGATCAGACGTTTGTCGAGTTTGAACGGATTCAACGGTGCCCATTCAAGGCCCAGTTGTTCGGCAAGGGTTTCTACCAGTTGCGTGCTGTTGATGTGTTCGCGAAGCAGCAGCTCGTGGCCCAGACGCCGGCGTATCGGGCTGGTGATCGCCGCTTCCAGTTGTTCTTCGGTGAGCAGGCCTTTTTCCACCAGACGATGACCTAGCGGCGTGCGGTGGGTCTTGGTCAGGGCCGGGAATTCGTGGGTTGTCTTGTCCCACGCCACGCGGCGCGAATCACCCATTTCCATGACCTGGCGCAGCGCCCGCACGTTGGCGAAGAAGTTGATGAAGTTGCTCCATATCGTGCGCGGTGTCGACAGCAGGCCTTCGACCAGTCCGTAGTAACGGGTGACGAACCAGCCACGCTGAAACAGCCGATTGATCAACATCAACCCGTTGAGCCACAAGAGCGCCGCGAGTACCGGGCTGGTGGACAGGATCGACGGATAGTGCCAGGCGGTCGGTGCAATTACCGTCAACAGCCACATCGCCAGCAGCACGAGGCACAGCAGGCTGACCAGGAAAGTCAGCAGGTAAGTGATCATGCCGCGACGGTCACGCCAGAGGAAATAGTTGAGCAGGCCCCTGGGGCTCCAGCCGAGGTTCTTGGTGCCTTGAAAAACGATGCCGACGATCCAGCGGGATTTCTGGCGGATGGCCTGCTGAAAATCCCGGGGGAAATGCTCGCGAACGCAGATCACCTGGGAAAACACACGGTCCATGCCGAACGCCCATGGCTGTTCGAGCGCCAGTTTCGGGTCGGTCACCGAGTAGCGCGCAAAGATGCACTTCATGCCTTTTTGCTTGAGGCGGAAACCGATGTCGTAGTCTTCGGTCAGGCTCTGCACGTCGAAGGCAATGCCGTCGCCGTCTTCGAGCAGGGCGCTGATGGCTTTACGGCTGAAGCAGGTGCCGACCCCGGCGCTGGGCACTTGGCCGGTCAAGGCTTCGCGGACGATCACGTCCTTGCCGTGGTTCTCGGCGAACTCGTCGACATAGTGCCCGGCGGTGAAGCCTCGCCACTCCGGTGCATAGGGATAGACCGGAATCTGGATCAGGTCCTTGGCCGGCAGCAGATAGTTGAAGAGGCGCAATTCCATTGGCGAAATCACGTCTTCGGCATCGTGCAGAATGAACCCTGCAAACTGGATTTTCGCCTCGCTTTCAAAGCGCAGGATCGCGTCGATGACATTGTTCAGACAGTCGGCCTTACTGGTCGGGCCGGGACGGGCGCAGACCACTTTGTGCACGTTGGGATAGTGCTGGCAGACCGCATCGACGTCGGCCTGCGTCTCGGCATCGTTGGGGTATGTACCGACGAAAATCTGATAGTTCTCGTAATCGAGGGTCGACGCCGCGAGACGCGCCATCTCGCCCACCACGCCCACTTCGTTCCATGCCGGAACCATGATCGCCAGTGGTTTTTCGGCAATGGCGTACAGGCGCTCTTCGTCCGCGCGCTTGAATTTTTCATAGATTCGCCAGCGCCGGACCAGCTTGCGTCCCCAGTACACGAGATCGATGAACAGGTCATCGAGACCGAGGAGGAACATCAACAACGCGAGGACGATCGCGAGGTATTTGAGACCGAACAGGACGTAGGCAAAAAAATCGACTAAATCGAAACTCATCGTGCTTTGACCGCTGCCGAGCGCTCGCTCAACCACTGGCACAGTCGGGTGGCGATGCGTTCGCTGGCATGGCCGTCGCCGTAGGGGCTGTGGACACGACTCATGCGTTCGAAGTGAGCTTCGTCATCCAGCAGCAGGCAGCTTTGCTTGACGATGCGGTCGGTGTCCGTGCCCACCAGCAACACGGTCCCGCCTTCAAGCACGGAAGGCCGCTCGGTGACATCGCGCAGCACCAGCACCGGCTTGCCGATGGCCGGGGCTTCTTCCTGGACACCACCGGAGTCGGTGAGGATGAAATGCGCACGGCCCATCAGCCAGACGAAATGCTGGTAGTCCTGTGGCGCCACCAGGTAAATGTTCGGCTTGTCCGACAGCACGCCATACACCGCTTTCTGCACCTGCGGATTGAGGTGCACCGGGTAGACGAATTGCACATCGGGGTAGCGCAGCGCGAGGTCGGCAAGGGCCAGGCAGATATTGCGGAAACCGTCGCCGAAATTCTCCCGGCGGTGGCCGGTGATCAACACCATGCGTCGATTATCGTCGAGCACCGCCAGGGGCGAGTCGGCGGCCGGATGCCAGTTGATCTCCTGTTGATGCGTGCGCATCCACAGCAGCGCATCGATCACCGTATTGCCGGTGACTTCAACAGTGGCTTTGGACACGCCCTCACGCAGCAGGTTGTTTTCACCCTTGGTGGTCGGGGTGAAATGCAGGTCGGCGAGGACGCAGGTCAGGCGTCGGTTGGCTTCTTCCGGCCAGGGCGCACGCAGGTTACCGGTACGCAGGCCTGCCTCGACGTGGCCGATGGGCAACTGCCGATTGAAAGCGGCGAGAGCGGCGATGAAACTGGTGGTGGTATCACCGTGGACCAGCACGATGTCAGGTTTCACCCGCTCGTAAGCCTGATCGAGATGAGCCAGCAGTTGCTGGGAAAGGCCGTTGAGTGTCTGACCCTGAGTCATGACCTGCAGATCATCGTCGACCGTCAGTTCAAAGGAATCCAGTACTTGCTTGAGCATCTCCCGGTGCTGACCGGTGGAGCAGATGTTCAATTCGACCCCGGGCCATTGACGCAGCACTCTGGCGAGCGGCGCCATCTTGATGGCCTCCGGGCGAGTGCCGAAAACCATCATGATCTTGAAAGACATTGACCCTCCAGGGATGCGACAAGGCGCTGGCTCCAGGCCGGCAGCGCTACTTCTGTTACTGGAACATGAATCAAAACAGCCGCATCGAGGGTTGTCCAATACGGTTTTACGCTTGATTGATGTCGATCATTGTAACGAATGCACGGTGGATAGTGGCTATTGGATCGCACCTGCTCGCAAGGAAGTCGCTTCCTTGGATGATGTTTCGTTTCTCGGCAAAAACGCACCGATTGTGAACCTGATACCCGCGCCCGTAGCCAACGACAGCGCTTCTCCATCGGCACCTTTCGTAGCACTCGCACAGGATTTTGTGAGCGCCGACGATCCGATGCGGGAGCGAGACCGGCTGCCGGCGACGACGGCGGAAAAACAATGTAAATCCGGATGTTCTACAGATTTTGTAATGATTTCTGACTGTAGGAAAAGTCCCTTGCACCTGTACGCTCCAAGGCCTTTTTCCTTTCAGGATTTGCATGAACACCCTCTCGGAGCCCCCCAGTTACCCTTCCTTCCCGTGCTACCGCGCGGTGTTGATGCACGCGAAGCATCCGGTCTTCCGACTTCTGAATACCTTTGACATTGCAGCCCCACGGCCTCTGCGCCGCGACTTGCCGTGCCCGGCATTCTGAATTCACTGAACAGATCGAGACGTTTTTATGGAATGGATAGTTGACCCCACTGCGTGGCTGGGCCTGTTGACGCTGATCGTGCTGGAGCTGGTGCTCGGCATCGACAACCTGGTGTTTATCGCGATCCTTGCGGACAAACTGCCGCCCGAACAGCGCGACCGTGCGCGCCTCATCGGTTTGTCCCTGGCTTTGCTGATGCGCCTGGGGCTGCTGGCGAGCATTTCCTGGCTGGTGACCCTGACCCAGCCGCTGTTCGAGGTGTTCGACCATAGTTTCTCCGGCCGCGACCTGATCATGTTGTTTGGTGGTGTGTTCCTGTTGTTCAAAGCGACCATGGAGTTACACGAACGACTGGAAGGGCATGTCGGCGAGCGCTCTACCGGTACGACTTACGCACTGTTCTGGCCGATCGTTGCGCAGATCGTCGTACTCGATGCAGTGTTCTCCCTCGACGCGGTGATCACTGCCGTGGGCATGGTCGATGAACTGGCAGTCATGATGATCGCGGTGATCATTTCCATTGGCCTGATGATCGTCGCCAGCAAGCCGCTGACCCGTTTCGTCAATGCACACCCGACGGTAATCATGCTGTGCCTGGGCTTCCTGATGATGATCGGCTTCGCGCTGACCGCCGAAGGCCTGGGCTTCCACATTCCGAAGGGTTACCTGTACGCCGCCATCGGTTTCTCGATCCTGATCGAGGTCTTCAACCAGATCGCCCGGGCCCGACGCAAGAAGTCCATGCAAGGCCTGCGGCCGATGCGCGAACGCACGGCCCACGCGGTGCTGCGTTTGCTCGGCGGGCGCAAACTGGCGGCGGAAGAAGTCGACGAGGACATTGCGGACTTGCTGGAAAACGGTGAGGCGCCAACTGAAGTGCTGTTCGACCGACGTGAGCGGGTGATGATCAGCGGCGTGCTGCAACTGGCCGAGCGGCCGATTCGCACGTTGATGACCGTGCGCGCTGATGTCGATCACATCGACCTGTCCGACGATGCCGAAACCATTCGTACACGGCTGATGCATTCGTCCTACTCGCGCTTGCCGCTGATCCGCGACGGTGCGGTGGATGAGCCTCTGGGCTTCGTGCATAAGAAGGAACTGCTCAAAGAATACCTGGCCGGCAACGAACCTGACCTGGAACAACTGGCGCGCAAGGCTATCAACTTGCTGGACAGTTATTCGATCCTCAACGCCCTGGAGCAAATGCGGCAAGCCTCGACGCACATTGCTTTCGTGGTCAATGAATTCGGCGACTTCGTTGGGGTGCTGACCATGACTGACATTCTGGAGTCGATTGCTGGCGAATTACCCGACGCCAGCGAAATCGAAGGCCCGGATGTGGTCGAGGACAATGGCGGCTTCCTGGTCGGCGGCGCATTGAATCTGATGCGGGTGCGCCAGCGCACCGGGTTTGCGGCGGAACCGACCGACGATTACCAGACCTTGGCCGGCTTGGTGATGAGCTTGATGGACCGATTGCCGATGATCGGTGACAGCCATGAGTGGGAAGGCTGGCATTTGACGGTGGTGGCGGTTGAAGAGCGCCGGGTGACGCGGGTCAGGTTGAGGCGGCTCGACGGGTAATTTGCTGCGTGGCTGATGGCCCCTTCGCGAGCAAGCCCGCTCCCACATTTGGAATGCATTTCCCTGTGAGAGCGGGCTTGCTCGCGAAGGCAATTTCCTACACCCCGAGTGTCTCAAATCCTTGCCGCGTTCAGGAGCACCCATGCACCAACTGTGAACCTGGTACCCGCCCCCGTAGCCAACGGTAGCGTTTTCCCATCAGCACCCTCCGTTACACCCTCCGCGCAGTTTTTTACGCATCCCTCTGATTCAAAACACTTTTCAATTTCTCCAGCATTCGCCCCACAACCTGTGGCACACTTTCTGCTGTCTATTCCGTTGTTACATACCTAGTTCCGGTATAGCGGAATAAACATCATCCTGGAGTGCTTGCCATGCATCGCCGACCTTCCTTGTTTAAAGCGTGTGTTTTTCTCTTTGCGGCTTCGGCTGCTGCCGTGGGTTCGGCCCAGGCGGCGGACAGCAAGCTCGATAGCGTGTTGGCCCGCGGGAAACTGATCGTGGGTACGGGCAGTACCAACGCGCCGTGGCATTTCCAGGGAGCGGATGGCAAGTTGCAGGGTTTTGATATCGATATCGGGCGGATGGTCGCCAAAGGGCTGTTCAACGACCCGAGCAAGGTCGAGTTTGTGGTGCAGTCGTCCGATGCGCGGATTCCCAACCTGCTGACCGACAAGGTCGACATGAGCTGCCAGTTCATCACCGTGACCGCCAGCCGTGCCCAGCAAGTGGCGTTCACGCTGCCGTACTACCGCGAAGGTGTCGGCCTGCTGTTGCCGGCGAACAGCAAGTACAAGGAAATCGAAGACCTGAAGGCCGCCAATGACAGCGTGACCGTGGCGGTGCTGCAGAACGTATACGCCGAAGAGTTGGTGCATCAGGCGTTGCCCAAAGCCAAGGTCGATCAGTACGACAGCGTGGACCTGATGTACCAGGCCGTGAACTCCGGCCGTGCCGACGCCGCCGCCACCGATCAGTCGTCGGTGAAATACCTGATGGTGCAGAACCCCGGCCGCTATCGCAGCCCGGCCTACGCCTGGAGCCCGCAAACCTACGCCTGCGCCGTCAAGCGCGGCGATCAGGACTGGCTGAACTTCGTCAACACCACCCTGCATGAAGCCATGACCGGCGTTGAGTTCCCGACTTACGCGGCGTCCTTCAAACAGTGGTTCGGTGTCGATCTGCCGACTCCAGCCATCGGTTTCCCCGTCGAATTCAAATGATCCCGTGAGAGCGGGGCGGTGATGAATCGCCCCGCTCAAGGTACTGCTGACCATGAACTATCAGTTGAACTTTGCCGCCGTGTGGCGCGATTTCGACACTTTGCTGGCGGGGCTCGGTCTGGGCCTTGAGCTGGCGCTGGTGTCGATCGCCATCGGCTGCGTGATCGGCCTGCTGATGGCGTTTGCCTTGCTGTCGAAGCATCGCGCGTTGCGGGTGCTGGCCTCGGTGTATGTGACGGTGATCCGTAACACGCCGATTCTGGTGTTGATTCTGTTGATTTACTTCGCCTTGCCGAGTCTCGGCATTCGTCTGGACAAGATCCCTTCATTCATCATCACCCTGTCGCTGTACGCCGGGGCCTACCTGACGGAAGTGTTCCGTGGCGGCTTGCTGAGCATTCCCAAGGGGCAGCGCGAAGCCGGGTTGGCGATCGGCCTGGGCGAGTGGCAGGTCAAGGCCTACGTCACTGTTCCAGTGATGCTGCGCAATGTGTTGCCGGCGCTGTCGAACAACTTCATTTCGCTGTTCAAGGACACCTCGCTGGCGGCGGCGATTGCCGTGCCGGAGCTGACCTATTACGCGCGCAAGATCAATGTCGAGAGCTACCGGGTGATTGAAACCTGGCTGGTGACCACAGCGCTCTATGTTGCGGCCTGTTACCTCATTGCCATGATGCTGCGTTACCTCGAGCAGCGTCTGGCGATCCGCCGATAGGAGGCCCCATGTACGAATCACCCAGTTGGTTGCATGAGTTGTGGGTTGCCCGCGAAGTGTTGTGGCAAGGCTTTCTGACCAGTGTGCAGGTGTCGGCCCTGGCGATTTTGCTGGGCACGATGCTCGGCATCGTTGCCGGTCTGGTGCTGACCTACGGCAAGTTCTGGATGCGCGCGCCGTTCCGTTTTTACGTGGACATTATTCGCGGCACGCCGGTGTTTGTGCTGGTGCTGGCCTGCTTCTACATGGCGCCGGCGCTTGGCTGGCAGATCAGCGCGTTCCAGGCCGGTGCGCTGGGGCTGACGCTGTTTTGCGGTTCCCATGTCGCCGAGATTGTGCGCGGTGCGCTGCAAGCGTTGCCGAGCGGGCAGATGGAAGCGAGCAAGGCGATTGGCCTGACGTTTTTCCAGTCCCTCGGCTACGTGCTGTTGCCCCAGGCATTGCGGCAGATCCTGCCGACCTGGGTCAACTCATCCACCGAGATCGTCAAGGCCTCGACGCTGTTGTCGGTGATCGGTGTGGCCGAGTTGCTGCTCAGCACCCAGCAGATCATCGCCCGGACGTTCATGACCCTCGAGTTTTACCTGTTCGCCGGATTTCTGTTTTTCGTCATCAACTACGCCATCGAATTACTCGGCCGGCACATTGAAAAGCGGGTGGCCTTGCCATGACTCAACCTCAAGTTTCGAACGCTCAAAACGCTCAGCCTCTGCTGGACATCCGCGGGCTGCACAAAAAGTATGGCCAGCTCGAAGTGCTCAAGGGCGTCGACCTGACTATGCAGCGCGGCAACGTGGTCACGCTGATCGGTTCCAGCGGTTCGGGCAAGACCACGCTGCTGCGCTGCGTGAACATGCTCGAAGAGTTCCAGGGCGGGCAGATCATGCTCGATGGCGAATCCATCGGCTATGACGAGGTCAACGGCAAACGCGTGCGGCACCCGGAAAAGGTTATTGCCCGGCATCGTGCGATGACCGGCATGGCGTTCCAGCAGTTCAATCTGTTCCCGCACCTGACCGCGTTGCAGAACGTCACCCTCGGTCTGCTCAAGGTCAAGAAGCTGCACAAGGACGAGGCCGTGGCCCTGGCGGAAAAATGGCTGGAGCGGGTCGGCCTGCTGGAGCGACGCGATCACTATCCGGGTCAGTTGTCCGGCGGTCAGCAACAGCGTGTGGCAATTGCCCGGGCGATCGCGATGAACCCGAGCCTGATGCTGTTCGACGAAGTCACCTCGGCCCTCGACCCGGAACTGGTGGGCGAAGTGCTGAGCGTGATCAAGGGCCTGGCCGAGGATGGCATGACCATGCTGTTGGTGACCCACGAAATGCGCTTCGCCTTCGAGGTCTCGGACAAGATCGTTTTCATGAATCAGGGGCGGATCGAAGAGCAGGGGCCACCCAAGGAGCTGTTCGAACGCCCGCAGTCACCGCGTCTGGCGGAATTCCTCAAGAACACGCGGTTCTGATTTTTTTTAAAAGCACTTCACTTTCAAATCAGGAGAAACACTCATGAGCATTACTCGTTACGGCACCGGCAGCACCGCCGCTGGCGGTCAGCCTCGCCCTTTCGCCCGCGCCGTTGAAGCCGATGGCTGGCTGCACGTTTCCGGGCAGGTGCCGGCGGTGGACGGCGAGATCATTGCTGGCGGCATCGTCGAGCAGACTCACCAGACCATGAAGAACCTGATCGCGATTCTCGAAGAGGCCGGTTATGGCCTGGCAGACGTGGTGCGGGCTGGCGTGTGGCTGGAGGATCCGCGGGATTTCACCAGTTTCAACAAGGTCTTCTCCGACTACTTCAAACCCGAGCACGCCCCGGCCCGGGCCTGCGTGCAGGCGAACATGATGGTTGATTGCAAGGTCGAGATCGACTGCATCGCGTACAAGAAAAAGGCCTGATTCTCGATGGCTCTTGTAGGAGCTGCCGAAGGCTGCGATCTTTTGCCGTTTTTTGGACATGCTGCAAGGGCAAGATCAAAAGATCGCAGCCTGCGGCAGCTCCTACAGGTCGAATTTGTATGGGAACCACTGAAATGACCGAAGACACCATCAAGCGCCGGGCTCGCGGTCTGGACCGGGCGTTCGATATCCTCGATTTCCTCAAGGAGATCGGCCAGCCCCTGCGTCCGAATGAAATCGCCAGCGGCATCGGCAGCCCCAAATCCACGGTATACGAACTGGTGGCCTCGCTGCTGGAGCGGCGGATCCTCGAACCTGTGGGCAAGGAAGGACATGTCTACCTCGGCCGTCAGCTGTACTTCCTCGGCCAGGCGCACTTGCGCCATTTCGACCTCACTCGCGAGGCCGATCATGCCTTGCAGGAGATCGTCAGCCAGACCCACGAAACCGCGCAGATGTGCCTGCTCAACGGGCGTAAATACACCGTGGCCCTGATGAGAGAGGGCGAGCGGCATTTCCGCATTTCCTCGGACATCGGCGAGAACGCACCGATCCCCTGGACCGCCTCCGGACGCCTGCTGCTGGCGCACCTGAGCGACCAGGCAATCATCGACCTGATCGACCACGATGACTTCATCCTGCCCAACGGCGAACGCCTGCCGCTGGAGCAGTTTCTCGGTGAAATCCGTCAGGCCGGCATCGATGGGTTTTTCTCCTTCGATAGCGTCGCCGACACCTTCACCCATTGCTTTGCCGCCCCGGTCAAAGACCCGAACGGCATCGCCATTGCGACCCTGTGCATCGTCGCGCCACGGGCCGACGCCAAGAACAATTACAACGACTATCGCCGGGTGCTGATCGACAGCGCCAACAGCCTCGCCCGGCGTATCAACGAATAACAGCGGCTGCCTGCGGCCGCGAATGTGAGGAGTTCGACCATGTCTACTGCCCAAAATACTGCCGCCGTGGAAAAGGGCTTTGCCCAGACCGGTGCCAACCTGGTACGCGACGTCAGCCTGCCGGCGCTGGTGCTGCACCGCGAAGCGCTGGAGCACAACATTCGCTGGATGCAGACGTTCGTCAGCAACAGCGGCGCCGAACTCGCGCCGCACGGCAAAACCAGCATGACCCCGGCACTGTTTCGTCGTCAGCTGGACGCTGGCGCCTGGGGCATCACCCTGGCCAGCGCCACGCAAACCCGTGCGGCGTATGCCCACGGCGTGCGCCGGGTGCTGATGGCCAACCAACTGGTCGGCACGCCGAACATGGCGCTGATCGCGGATTTGCTGGCGGACCCGACGTTCGACTTCCACTGCATGGTCGATCATCCGGACAACGTCGCAGACCTCGGTGCTTACTTCGCTTCGCGCGGTGTGCGCCTGAACGTGATGATCGAGTACGGTGTGGTCGGCGGTCGTTGCGGTTGCCGCACGGAACAGGAAGTGCTCGCGCTGGCCAAGGCCATCAATGCTCAACCGGCTTTGGCGCTGACGGGCATTGAAGGCTACGAAGGCGTGATCCATGGTGATCATGCCGTCACCGGCATCCGTGAATTTGCGGCGTCGTTGGTGCGTCTGGCGGTGCAGTTGCAGGACAGCGGCGCGTTCGCGATTGCCAAGCCGATCATCACCGCGTCCGGTTCGGCCTGGTATGACCTGATCGCCGAATCCTTCGAAGCGCAGAATGCCGGCGGGCGTTTCCTCAGTGTATTGCGCCCCGGCAGCTACGTGGCGCACGACCATGGCATCTATAAAGACGCGCAATGCTGCGTGCTCGAGCGCCGCAGCGATTTGCACGAAGGACTGCGTCCGGCGCTGGAAGTCTGGGCTCACGTTCAGTCGTTGCCGGAGCCGGGGTTCGCAGTGATCGCCCTGGGCAAGCGCGATGTGGCTTATGACGCCGGTCTGCCGGTGCCGCTGCTGCGTTACAAGGCGGGTGTGGTGCCGGCGATGGGCGACGATGTCAGCGCCTGCAAGGTGACGGCGGTGATGGACCAGCATGCGTTCATGACGGTGGCGCCGGGTGTTGAGTTGCGGGTGGGCGATATCATTTCGTTCGGGACTTCGCACCCGTGCCTGACGTTCGACAAGTGGCGGACCGGGTGTCTGGTGGATGAGCAGCTGAATGTCATCGAGACCATGGAAACCTGTTTCTAAGGTTCAGACCGAGGTGCGGCCATCGCCAGCAAGCCGGCTCCTACAAGAGGGAACGCATTCCATAGCGGCCATCGCCAGCAAGCAGAGGGAACGCATTCCATAGCGGTCATCGCCAGCAAGCAGAGGGAACGCATTCCATTGTAGGAGCCGGCTTGCTGGCGATGACGGCCTCCCGGACACCATCGAACTACCTGAGAAACAACAATGAACACAATCAACACCCTCGGCCCCAACACCCCGCGCATCGCCCTGATCGGCGAATGCATGATCGAGCTGCAGCAGCGCGCCGACGGCAGTCTGCAGCAGAGCTTCGGCGGCGATACCTTGAACACCGCGGTCTACCTGTCCCGCGAGCTTGGCAAAGGCGGCGCGGTGGATTACGTCACCGCCCTGGGCGATGACAGTTTCAGCGACGCCATGTGCCAGAGCTGGGCCGAAGAAAACATCGGTCTGGGCATGGTCCAGCGCTTGCCCGGCCGTTTACCCGGCTTGTATTGCATCCAGACCGACGCCGCCGGCGAGCGGCGTTTTCTCTATTGGCGCAACGAAGCTGCGGTCCGGGATTGCTTCACCACCCCGGCGGCGGCCCCCATTCTGGCGGCGTTGCCGGACTACGATGTGCTGTACTTCAGCGGCATCACCCTGGCGGTGCTCGGCACCCAAGGTCGGGCAAAACTGCTGGAAACCCTGATCGAAGCACGGCAGCGGGATGCGCGGATCGTCTTCGACAACAACTACCGGCCCCGGTTGTGGGCATCGATCGAGGAGGCTCGGGCGGCGTATCGCAGCGTGCTGCCGTATATCGACCTGGCGTTGCTGACGGTGGATGACGAGCAGGCGCTGTTCGATTTTTCCGATTGCGAGGCGGTGTTTGCCGCTTACGCGCAAATGGGCACGCCGGAAGTGGTGCTCAAGCGCGGCGCCGAGGCGTGTCTGATTCGTTGTGATGGTGAGTCGTTCGAGGTGCCGGCACAGAAGGTTGAGCGCGTGGTAGATACCACGGCGGCGGGAGATTCGTTCAGTGCGGCGTACCTGGCCAGTCGGCTCAAGGGCGGCAGCCCGTTGGAAGCGGCCGAGGCCGGGCATCGGTTGGCGAGTCGGGTGATTCAGATGCCGGGGGCACTGATCCCCAAAACTTGAAATGCATCCCAATGTAGGAGCTGCCGTAGGCGGCGATCTTTTGATCTTACCCTTGGAAATCAAGATCAAAAGATCGCCGCCTACGGCAGCTCCTACAGGAATTTGTGATTAATCCCGGTAGAACACCTGCACCAGGTGATACCCGAACTTGCTCTTGATCGGCCCATGCACCACGCGCAATGGCTTTTTGAAGATCACCGCATCAATCACTCCCACCATTTGCCCCGGCCGCACTTCACCCAGATCGCCGCCGCGTTTGCCGGAAGGGCAGGTGGAGTATTTCTTGGCCAGCACATCGAAAGCTTCGCCCTTGGCGATGCGTTGTTTGAGCTGCTCGGCTTCTTCCGAGGTTTTCACCAGAATATGGCGGGCTTGAGCTTTCATGGGCAGTACCTTGCAACGGTGATGGCTATGTTGGTGCCAGCGGGGGGCGCGATTATGCCTTAACTCGCTGAAAAGATCGCAGCCTGCGGCAGCTCCTACGGTTGGCCGATCATCGTACGAATCTTGTTGGCCAGCAGATCAATCGAGAACGGCTTGGTCACCATGTCCATGCCTTCCTCGAGGAAGCCCTGGCGTTCGGCGGCGTTCTCCGCGTACCCGGTCATGAACAGCACCTTGAGTTCCGGCCGGTGCTGACGCGCGATTTCCGCCAGTTGCCGACCGTTCATGCCCGGTAGCCCGACATCGGTCACGAGCAGATCAACGCGAACGTCGGACTCCAGCAAGGGCAGGGCGGTCTTCGCATTTTCGGCTTCATGGGCGTGATACCCCAGCTCGTTCAGCAAGTCGAGGACCAGCATGCGCACGGCCGGATCGTCCTCCACCAACATCACGGTTTCACCGTCAATCGCCGCAGGCGCCTCGCCGCTGAAGGGCAGCAGCGTATTTTCCGGTTCAGGGAAATGCAGCCGCGGCAGGTAAAGGCGAACGCAGGTGCCTTGGCCTGGAAGGCTGTCGAGTTTGACGTGACCGCCTGACTGCTGGGCAAAACCATAAATCATCGACAAACCAAGCCCTGTGCCCTGGCCGATGGGTTTGGTGGTGAAGAACGGGTCGAAGGCCTTGGCGAGCACCGACGGGGTCATGCCGGTGCCGTTGTCGCTGACGGCAATCATCACGTAGTCACCGGGCTTGACCGTTTCCAGAGTGTTGATATCGCTGCTGTCGAGGTAAACGTTGGCCGTTTCAATCAGCAACTCGCCGCCATCGGGCATGGCGTCGCGGGCGTTGATCACCAGGTTGAGCAACGCGTTTTCCAGTTGGCTGACGTCGGTGCTGACCGGCCAGACTTCATCGGCCAGTTGCAGCTTCAGCGCGATGTGATCGCCCTTGGTGCGACTGAGCAGGTCTTCCAGGGAATGAATCAGCGCGTTGGCATTCAGCGTCTTGCGATCCAGCGACTGGCGCCGGGAGAACGCCAGCAGACGATGGGTCAGGGCAGCCGCGCGGTTGGCCGACGACACGGCCGCTTCGGCGAAACGGCCGATCTCGGCAGTGCGCCCGTCAGCGATGTAGCGCTGCATCAGGTCGAGGCTGCCGATGATCCCGGTGAGCATGTTGTTGAAGTCATGGGCGATACCGCCGGTGAGCTGACCGACCGCTTCCATTTTCTGTGCATGGCGCAACGCGTCTTCAGCGCGCTCGCGCTCGAACATCTCGTTTTGCAGGCGCTGGTTCGCTTCGGCCAATTGCTGGGTGCGGGCGGCAACGCGCTCTTCAAGGGTTTCGTTGAGGTTGCGCAAGGCTTCTTCGGTCTCTTTGCGCTCGGTTTCGTCGATCACGAAAATGTAGAAACCGTTCACTGCGCCATCCGGGCCGTGGCGGGGCAGGTAGTTCATCAAGGCCTGACGGGTGCTGCCATCATGATGCGGCGTGCTGATGCTGAAACAGCAGGTTCTGCCCGCCAGCGCTTCGGCGATGTATTCGGCGCGCAAGGCATAGGCTTCTTCGCCCAGCACCTCACGAATGGTCCGGCCGTAAAGTTCCTGGGGTGTCAGGCCATACCAATCCAGGTACGCGGCGTTGTTCAGGCGAAAGCGTTCCTCGCTGTCGACGTAACTGATCAGAATCGGCATGGCGTTGATGATCAGTTGCAGCTCGGTCTGGCTCTGGCGCAAGGCCTGTTCAGTGTGTTTACGTTCGGTCAGGTCCAGGGCGGCGCCGAGGAAGCGGATGGGCCGGCCATGGTGATCCTTGTAGCAACGGCCCCGGGCAAACACCCAGCGCAGCTGACCGTCGGGTTGCAGCAGGCGATATTCCTCGGCGTATTCGGTGCCGTGGGTGATGCAGTGCTTGATGCCGCGGGTGACCATCGCGCGGTCTTGCGGATGCACGGCTTCGAGATAAGCACTGATGGGCAACTGGCTGGCGAGCAGCGGATCGATGCCGTGCAATTGGGCAAAGTGCGCGTCGGCGATGAAGCGGTCTTCGTTGATGTCCCAGTCCCAGGTGCCGACAGCGTCGGTGGCGGCCAGCGCCAATTGCAGGCGTTCCTCGGTTTCGCGCTGAGCCTTCAGGCTGGCGGCCGAGCGTTGTTCAAGTTCGAGGGCGATGCGTCGGCGTTCGTTGGTTTCGATGGCGGTGACCAGAATCCCGGCGACCTCGGCGCTTTCATCGCGGATCGGACTGTAGGTTAAATCCAGCCAGAAGTCGGATTCGTCATTATCGCGTTGCAGGGTGAAGCGCTGTTCACTGTAGGTTCGCACCTGGCCCTGTAGGACGGCGCTGTAAATCGGGTCGGTAAAGTCTTTGAGTTCTGGCCAGATCTGGTGTGTCGGTTGTCCGAAAGCGTACGGATGCTTGCTGCCGGCCAGCAGGGCGAAGCCGTCGTTGTAGATCTGCGTGAGCTCCGGCCCCCACAGCAACAGCATCGGCATCGGTGAATGAATCACGATGTCCACCGCCGTACGCAGGCTCTGCGGCCAGGCACTGGCGCTGCCGAGCGGGGTGCTCGTCCAGTCCAGTCTGGCAATCAAGGCTTGGGCATCGCTGCCGGTGGGTGTTGCGTTCATCAAGGTGTCCTGCACGTCAGTCTGTGTGGCGGGGTCTACTATCCTAGAGCGATAGGCGCTGTATGACCCGTTTTCGGGGTCATTTTCTGTTCATTCAATGCTTCGCGGGTGCTTTTTGCCATGGAAATAGATGGGCTTTTAAAGATCCTGGCCAGCCAGGAAGGTTCCGATCTGTACCTGTCTACCGGCGCGCCGCCCAGCGCACGGTTTGATGGTGTGCTCAAACCCTTGTCCGACCAGCCGTTCAAACCGGGGGAAATCACGGCGATTGCCATGTCCATCATGGACGCCGAACAGCGGCTGGAGTTCGATCGTGAACTGGAGATGAACCTGGCGATCTCTTTGACGGGTGTCGGGCGTTTTCGGGTCAACATTTTCAAACAACGCAATGACGTGTCGATCGTGATGCGTAATGTCAAACTCGACATTCCGCGTTTCGAAGACCTCCAGTTGCCCGCGGTGCTGCTGGAAACGGTCATGCTCAAACAAGGGCTGATACTGTTCGTTGGCGCTACCGATTCGGGCAAGTCTACCTCGCTGGCGGCGCTGATCGATTATCGGAACCGCCACAGCAGCGGCCACATCATCACCATCGAAGACCCGGTCGAATACATCCACCGGCACAAGAAATCGATCATCAATCAGCGCGAGGTCGGCGTGGATACCCGCAGTTTCCATGCGGCGTTGAAGAACACCCTGCGCCAGGCGCCGGACGTGGTGCTGATCGGCGAGATCCGCGACCGCGAAACCATGGAGCATGCGCTGGCGTTTGCCGATACCGGGCACCTGGTGATTTCCACCTTGCATGCCCACAACGCCCATCAGGCGCTGGATCGCATTATCAACTTCTTCCCGGAAGAGCGGCGCACGCAATTGCTGCATGACCTGGGCAGCAATCTGAAAGCGTTCGTTTCCCAGCGGCTTGTACGTACCCGGGATGGGCAACGCAGAGCCGCGGTGGAAGTGATGCTCGGTACGCCGACCATTGGTGACTTGATCCGGCGCAACGAATTCGATGAGCTCAAAGGGATCATGGAGAAGTCCGCCGAGCAGGGCATGCAGACGTTCGATGGCGCGTTGTTTGCGTTGGTTGAAGAAGGCGCGATCGATGAGGAGGAAGCGCTGAAGTACGCCGACTCGGTAAACAATTTGCGCCTGCGGCTGAAGCTGCATGCCGACGCATCACCGGGCCCCAATGCACCACCCGGCGAATGGGGGCTGATGGACTGACACAAATCCCCCTCTGTAGGAGCCGGCTTGCTGGCGATGGCCGCCTGGCGTTTAACATCAACCGTCAGGGCCGCCATCGCCAGCAAGCCGGCTCCTACAGAGGGGTGTGTTTCAGGTGTTGAGCTCGGGGCGGTCGCGGAATTGCTCCAGCGCTTCAGGATTGGCCAGCGCATCGGTGTTCTTCACCGGCTGGCCATGCACCACGTTCCGCACCGCCAGCTCGACCACTTTACCGCTGATGGTCCGTGGAATGTCCGTCACCGCGACGATCTTCGCCGGCACATGCCGTGGCGTGGTGTTGGCGCGAATGACCTGGCGAATCTGCTGTTGCAGGGCTTCGTCGAGTTCGACGCCATCGCGCAGGCGCACGAACAGCACCACCCGCACGTCATCCTGCCACTGCTGACCGATGGCCACGCTGTCGATCACCTGCGGGACTTTCTCCACCTGACGGTAGATTTCCGCGGTGCCAATGCGCACGCCGCCAGGGTTGAGTACGGCGTCCGAGCGGCCGTGAATCATCATTGCGCCATGAGCCAACTCTTCGGCGTAATCGCCCTGGGCCCAGACGCCCGGAAACTGGCTGAAGTAGGACGCGCGCAGCTTTTCGCCAGTCGGGTCGTTCCACAGGCCGATGGGCATTGCCGGGAAGTGCCGGGTGCAGACCAGCTCGCCTTTTTCACCCACTACCTGCGTGCCGGCGTCATTCCAGACCTCGACGGCCATGCCCAGGCTCTTGCCCTGGATTTCGCCGCGACGCACCGGCAGCCACGGATTACCGTTCACGAAGCACGAAACGATGTCGGTGCCGCCGGACATCGACGCCAGGCACAGGTCGGCTTTGAAGTCGCGGTAAACGTACTCGTAACTTTGCGGTGACAGCGCAGACCCGGTGCACAGCAGGGTTTTCAGGCTGCCCAGATCGTGGCTTTGCCGAGGTTTCACGCCGGTGCTTTCCAGCGTCGCGAGGTATTTGGGACTGGTGCCGAACACGCTGATGCGCTCGTCGTCGATCAGGTCGATCAAACGCTCGGGGCCAGGGTGAAACGGCGAGCCGTCGTACAGCACCACGGCGCTGTCCACGGCCAGGGCCGAGACCAGCCAGTTCCACATCATCCAGCCGCATGTGGTGTAGTAGAACAAACGGTCGGCGGGACCGAGATCGCAATGCAGGCCGTGTTCCTTGACGTGTTGCAGCAGCACGCCGCCGGTGCTGTGAATGATGCATTTGGGCACGCCGGTGGTGCCGCTGGAATAGAGGATGTACAGCGGGTGCGCGAAGGGCACGGCGACAAAATCCGGTTCGCCACCGGGTTCGTAGAATTCATCCCAGAGCGTCACGTCGGCGTGGGTGCGGAAGTCTGCGATACGCGCCTGTGGTCGAGCGTAAGGCACGACGATCAATTGTTGCAGGGACGGCAGGCGTTCGAGGATTTCGTTGACCTTGGCGCGCTGGTCGATGTCTTTGCCGGCGTAGCGGTAACCGGCGCAGGTGATCAACACTTTCGGTTCGATCTGGCCGAAGCGGTCGATCACGCCTTGGGTGCCGAAGTCCGGCGACGAACACGACCAGATCGCCCCGAGGCTGGTGGTCGCGAGCATGGCGACCAGGGTTTGCCAGGTATTGGGCATGCACGCGGCGACGCGGTCGCCGAGGCCGACACCGGCGGCGATCAGGCTGTTCTGAAAACCGGCGACATGCTCGGCCAGTTCGGCCCAGGTCAGCTGTTCGCGCTGGCCGTTTTCGCCGATCGCGATCACGGCGACGGCATCGTCGCGACGGCGCAGCAGGTGTTCGGCGAAGTTCAGGGTAGCGCCAGGGAACCATTGGGCGCTGGGCATCTGGCCTTCGATCAGCACCGCGTCGGGTTGATCGTGGAAGCGGATATCAAAGAAATCGACGATGGCTTGCCAGAAGTCGACCCGCTGATCGATCGACCATTGATGCAGATCGGCGTAATCGGTGACGTCAAGGTGATGTCGCTGATTGATGAAACGCCGAAAGGCCTCCATGCGAGTCTTGGCGATGCGCTTGGCGTCGGGTTGCCAGAGGATGTCGGACATGATTTGCCTCTTTTTATTAATGCATTCAGCCGGCTTTTTGTGGTGAGGGGGCTTGCCCCCTCACCACAGGGGTTAGCAGCGGATCACTGCGCCAACCACCCACCATCAATATTCCATGCCGCGCCCCGCACCTGGCTGCCGGCCTCGCTGCACAGGAACAACACCAGCTCACCCAATTGCGGCGGCGTGACGAACTCCAGCGAAGGCTGTTTCTCGGCCAGCAAATCATGCTGCGCCTGCTGCGGATCAATCCCGGTCGCGATGCGGTCATCAATCTGCTTCTGCACCAGCGGCGTCAACACCCAGCCCGGACAGATTGCGTTGCAGGTGACATTGGTCGTGGCAGTTTCCAGGCCGACCACCTTGGTCAAACCGATCACCCCGTGCTTGGCCGCGACGTAAGCCGCCTTGCCCACCGACCCGACCTGACCGTGCACCGAGGCGATGTTGATGACCCGTCCCCAGCCTTTGTGGCGCATGCCCGGCAGGGTCAAACGGGTGCTGTGAAACACCGAAGACAGGTTGATCGCAATGATCGAGTCCCAGCGCTCCACGGGGAAGTCTTCCACTGGAGCCACATGCTGGATGCCGGCATTGTTGACCAGAATGTCCACGCCGCCGAACTCGCGCTCGGCGTAGGCGATCATGTCGGCAATCTGCGCCGGGTCGCTGACATCGGCGGGGTGATGGCCGACCTTGCCACCGAACTGTTCGACCTCGGCAATCACCTTGGAGGCATCGCCGAAACCGTTGAGGATAAGGTTGGCGCCGGCCTTGGCCAGGCTGAGGGCGATGCCCAGGCCGATGCCGCTGGTGGAACCGGTGACCAGTGCAGTCTTGCCCGAAAGGGTCGTCATGAATACCTCACACAATGCCAGTGGCGTAGAAAGTACCGATCACCACAAAGACCGCCAGGGTCTTGATCAGCGTAATACAGAAAATGTCTTTGTAGGCTTCGCGGTGGGTCAGGCCGGTGACGGCCAGCAAGGTGATCACCGCGCCGTTGTGCGGCAGGGTGTCCATGCCGCCGCTCGCCATCGCCGCGACCCGGTGCATCACTTCCAGTGGAATGTTGGCGGCATGGGCCGCGGCGATGAAGTCATTGGCCATGGCCGCCAGCGCAATGCTCATGCCGCCGGACGCCGAACCGGTAATGCCGGCCAGCAGGGTGACGGTAACCGCTTCGTTGACCAGCGGGTTTGGAATGCTCTTCAGCCAGTCGGCCAGTACCAGGAAGCCCGGCAAGGAAGCGATTACCGCACCGAAGCCGTATTCCGAGGCGGTGTTCATCGCCGCCAGCAACGAACCGCCGACCGCGGTACGACTGCCTTCGGCCAACTTGCCGCGAATCGCCTTGAAGCCGAACACCAGCACCATGATGATGCCGACCAGCAACGCAGCCTGAACCGCCCAGATCGCCGTGAGCTTGGCGATTTCAGTGGTCACCGGCGCGGCCATGCCTGGCAGTGCGAGGCTGTGGGTCTTGCCGTACCACTGGGGAATCCACTGGGTGAAGAGCAGGTTCATGATGCCCACCGCCAGCAGTGGCGACAGCGCGATCCATGGATTTGGCAGCTTGATATCGGCCGCGGTTTCCGGCTCGTTGCGCAGGTCGGTGCCATAGCCTTCACCGGTGGCCTGAGCCTTGTTGCGCTGGCGCTGCAGAAACAGCATGCCGGCGCAGACCACGAAGATCGAGCCGATCAAACCCAGCCACGGCGCCGCCCAGGCGGTGGTGTTGAAGAAGGTGCTGGGGATGATGTTCTGGATCTGCGGGGTGCCGGGCAGGGCGTCCATGGTGAACGAGAACGCGCCGAGGGCGATGGTCGCCGGGATCAGGCGTTTAGGGATATTGCTCTGGCGGAACATTTCGGCAGCGAACGGGTAGACCGCAAACACCACCACAAACAGCGACACGCCGCCGTACGTCAGCAGGGCGCAGACCAGCACGATCACCAGCATCGCCTGACGGGTGCCGAGCAGACGAATCGCCGCCGCGACAATGGAACGCGAGAAACCCGACAACTCGATCAGCTTGCCGAACACCGCGCCGAGCAGGAACACCGGGAAATACAGTTTGATGAAGCCGACCATTTTTTCCATGAACACCCCGGTGAAAGCGGGGGCGACGGCGGAAGGGTCGGTGAGCAGAACGGCGCCGAGGGCGGCAATCGGAGCAAAGAGGATAACGCTGTAGCCACGGTAGGCTGCGAGCATCAGCAGCGCGAGGGCTGCCAAGGCAATGATCACACTCATGGTGTGTCTCCTGGATTGTTATTTTTGTGGGGTGAAGCTGTGTGGAGGAGGGCTATAGCGAGTTTCGTGCCATAGGTGCAACATGTTGAAATATAAGGATATTTATGGGTTTTTTAGCGGCGGATGAACGTGTTTGTCTCTATTTTGAGATTTTTTGTGATGTTGAGGGCCTTGTCGCCAGCAAGCCGGCTCCTACAAGGGTGTGTGTTGTGAATGCGATCTCCTGTAGGAGCCGGCTTGCTGGCGATGAGCGCGCAGCGCTCCCAAACATATCTACCAATAGAGATTCGTGTCTCTTTATGGAGACTCGGCAATCCCCAGCGCCACCATCTTCTTGTAAAGCGTCGACCGTCCAAGCCCCAGGCGTGCCGCCGCTTCAATCACCTTCCCCCCACATTGCGCGAGGGCAGATTCAATCAATTGCCGGTCAAACCGTTCACGTGCCTCACTAAACGTCTCGTGCTCAACCGACTCAATCTTTAACGGCGCCGCGCGTTCCACCGGCGTAAACGTACCAATCGCCGCGCGGATATCCTGCGCATTCAGCATCAGGTCGTCACTGAGCAATGCCGCCCGTTCCAGCACGTTGCGCAGTTCGCGAATGTTCCCCGGCCAGGCGTGTTGCGCCAACAGCTCCAGCGCTTCGCGGTTCAGTTCATGCTGACTGCGCAGCTCCTCGAGAATCGCTTCACTCAGGGCCGGCAAATCATCGAGACGATCCCGCAGCGGCGGCACCTGGATTGGCAGCACGTTGAGGCGGTAATACAGATCGGCACGAAACTCGCCGCGTTTGATCGCCGCTTCAAGGTCGGTCGAGGTGGCTGCGATCACCCGTACATCGCTCTGGATCACTTCATTGGAACCCACCGGTTCAAATTCCTTTTCCTGCAACACCCGCAGCAGTTTGCTTTGCAGGGGCAGCGGCATGTCGCCGATCTCGTCGAGGAACAGCGTGCCGCCCTGGGCAATCTGCAACTTGCCGGCACGGCCCTTGCGGTCGGCACCGGTGAATGCGCCGGGGGCGGTGCCGAAGAATTCGGCTTCCAGCAGAGACTCGGGAATCGCTGCGCTGTTGATACTGACAAAGGCTTTATGGGCACGCGGTGAAGCCCCGTGAATAGCCTGCGCCAACAGCTCTTTGCCGGTGCCGGTTTCGCCGAGCAGCAACACCGGCGAATCGGCGCTGGCACTGCGCCGGGCGCGGCGTTTGACTTCGAGGCTGGCCGCGCTGGTGCCAATGAAATGGGCAAAGTTGTACTTGGTCTGTCGTGCCCGCAGCAGCGAGCGGGTGGAGGCCAGTTCTTCCTGCATGCTCATGTAGCGCTTGAGCATCGGCGACAGGCTGCGCAACTCATCGAACAGCGCGAAACCGATCGCACCGATCACCACGCCGGCATCGTCGTGAATCGGCAGGCGCATGACCACCAGCGGTTCCTTGGGGGTGTCTTGCATGTCGAGCAGAATCGGCCGGCCAGTGCGCACCACCTCACGCAGCAGGCTGCCGGGGATCACGCTTTCGCAGGCCTTGCCGATGGCCACTTCCGCCGACGCCAGGCCGAAGCGCCTGGCGTAGCGTTCGTTCATCCAGACGATGTTGGCGTCGCGATCGACGATCACCGTGCCTTCACTCGACTGCTCGATGATCTCGAACAGCGAACGGATCGCCAACAGGCGAACGCGCTGGTAGTCCTTCAGGCTTTCGGTGGTGTTCATGTGGGCTGATCCTGATTATTTATTGCCTGTGCCGGCCCCTTCGCGAGCAAGCCCGCTCCCACATTCGATCGCGTTCGACCAGACAACTCGGTCAAATGTGAGAGCGGGCTTGCTCGCGAAGGCCACAACTCGGTCCAAAGGTATCGCACGGATTATGCCTACCGCGGATGCGCCGCCGCCAACAGCTCTTTGGTGTACGGATGCTGTGGTGAATCGAACACGTCGTGGCTGGCGCCGCTTTCCACTACCTTGCCGTCCTTGATCACAATCATGTCATGGGCGAGGGCGCGGACTACCGCCAGGTCATGGCTGATGAACAGGTACGTCAACCCATGTTTTTCCTGAAGCTGGCGAAGCAGGGCAACCACCTGTTTTTGCACCGTGCGGTCCAGCGCCGAGGTCGGTTCGTCGAGCAGGATCAGCGCCGGTTTCAGCACCAGGGCCCGGGCAATGGCGATGCGCTGGCGCTGGCCGCCGGAAAACTCATGAGGGTAGCGATGGCGACTTTGCGGGTCGAGGCCGACTTCCTGCAGCGCCCGAATCACCTCGGCCTTGCACTCATCCGCCGTCAATTGACTGTGAACCTCAAGGCCTTCGCTGATGATCTGCGCCACGGACATCCGTGGGCTGAGGCTGCCGAATGGGTCCTGGAACACCACCTGCATTTTCTTGCGCCACGGCCGCAGTTGCTTTTGCGTCAGACCATCCAGCGCCTCACCCTGAAAGCGAATACTGCCTTCGGAGTCGAGCAGTCGCAGGATCGCCTGGCCCAGCGTGGACTTGCCGGAACCGGATTCACCGACAATGCCCAGCGTCTTGCCACGCTGAACATTCAGGCTGATGCCATCCACCGCGTGCAAATACGTTTTACGCTGGAACAGCCCGCCACTGAGAGCGAAGCGCACGGAAAGGTTTTCCACTTCCAATACGTTCTCGCGCGCGTCCCGTGCCAGGGCTTCACCTTCCGGTTCGGCGTTCAGCAACACGCAGCTGTACGGATGCTTTGGCTCGGTGAACAGCGTCTCGCAGGGTGCCTGTTCGACGATTTCCCCGGCCTTCATCACGCACACGCGCTGGGCGATGCTGCGCACCAGGTTGAGGTCATGGCTGATCAGCAGCAGCGACATGCCGAGTCGCTGTTGCAGAGATTTGAGCAGCAGCAGGATCTTGCGCTGCACCGTCACGTCCAGCGCCGTGGTGGGTTCGTCGGCGATCAGCAACTCTGGCTCGCAAGCCAGGGCCATGGCGATCATCACCCGTTGCCGCTGACCGCCGGACAGTTGATGCGGGTACGCCTTGAGCCGTTCCTTGGGTTTCTGGATGCCCACCAGGTGCAGCAATTCAAGAATCCGTGCCTGCGCGGGTTTGCCGGTCAAGCCTTTGTGCAACAGCAAGGTTTCGCCGATCTGCTTTTCGATACTGTGCAGCGGGTTGAGCGAGGTCATCGGCTCCTGGAAAATCATCGCGATGCGGTTGCCGCGCAATTCCCGCAGCACTTTGGAGGAGGCGCCGAGCAGTTCCTTGTTGCGATAGCGGATGCTGCCGGTGGATTCGGTGCCGGTCTCGGGCAGCAATTGCAGGATCGAGTGCGCAGTCACCGATTTGCCGGATCCCGACTCACCGACCAGCGCCAGGCATTCACCGGGGCGGATGTCCAGGCTCAGATTGCGCACCACGGTCTGGCCGCTGAAGGCCACGTTGAGGTTGCGGATTTCGATCAGGTTACTCATATCAACATCCGCTTATTCAAGACCGAGGATCAAAGGCATCTCGCAACGCCTCGCCGATAAACACCAGTAAAGAAAGAATCAATGCCAGGGTGAAAAACGCCGTCAGCCCCAGCCACGGCGCTTGCAGGTTCTGTTTGCCCTGACCGATCAGTTCACCCAGTGAAGCGCTGCCAGCCGGCATGCCGAAACCGAGGAAATCCAGCGCGGTGAGCGTCGAAATCGCCCCGGTCAGAATGAACGGCAGGTAACTCAGCGTTGCGTTCATCGCGTTGGGCAGAATGTGCCGCACGATGACTTTGCGGTCGGTCAGGCCCAGTGCACGGGCGGCCTTGACGTATTCCAGGTTACGGCCGCGCAGGAACTCGGCGCGCACCACGTCCACCAGCGCCAGCCAGGAAAACAGCGCCATGATCCCCAGCAGCCACCAGAAATTCGGCTCGACGAACCCCGACAGGATGATCAGCAGATACAGCACCGGCAACCCCGACCAGACTTCCAGCAAACGCTGACCGATCAGGTCGACCCAGCCGCCGTAATAACCTTGCAACGCGCCGGCGGCGATGCCGATCAGCGCACTGACGAATGTCAGCATCAACGCAAACAGGATCGACACCCGCGCACCGAAAATCACCCGGGCCAACACGTCACGCGCCTGGTCGTCGGTGCCTAGCCAATTGACGTTCGAGGGCGGGCTCGGCGCCGGTTTGTTCAGGTCGTAGTTAGGCGTGTCGTCGCTGAACGGGATCGGCGGAAACAACAACCAGCCGCCGTCCTTTTTGATCAGCTTCTGCACATAGTCGCTGCGGTAGTCGGCCTGGAACGGCAGTTGTCCGCCGAACTCCTGCTCGGTGTAGCGCTTGAAAACCGGGAAGTACAACGAGTCCTGGTAACGGACCACCAGCGGTTTGTCATTGGCGATCAGCTCGCCGCCCAGGCTCAACAGGAACAGACCGATAAACAGCCACAGCGACCACCAGCCACGACGGTTTTTCTTGAAGCGTTCGAAACGGCGACGCGCCAACGGCGAGAGCTTGAACATCAGGCGTTCCTCGCGGCGAAGTCGATACGCGGGTCGACCAGGGTGTAGCAGAGGTCGCCGACCAGTTTTATCAGGAGGCCGAACAGCGTGAAGATGAACAACGAACCGAACACCACCGGATAATCCCGGGACACCGCCGCCTCGTAGCTCATGCGACCCAGGCCATCGAGGGAAAAGATCACCTCGATCAGCAGCGAGCCGGCAAAGAACACGCTGATGAACGCCTGGGGAATCCCCGACACCACCAACAACATCGCGTTGCGGAACACGTGGCCGTACAGCACGCGCCGTTCGCTCATGCCTTTGGCGCGGGCGGTGACCACGTATTGGCGGGTGATTTCGTTGAGGAAGGAGTTTTTGGTCAGGATCGTCAGGGTGGCAAATCCGCCGATCACCAACGCCGTCACCGGCAACACCAGGTGCCAGAAGTAGTCGGCGATCTTGCCCACCGTGGACAGCGATTCAAAGTTGTCCGAGACCAGGCCGCGCACCGGGAACCAGTTCAGCGACGTGCCGCCGGCGAACACCACGATCAGGAACATCGCGAACAGGAATGCCGGCATCGCATAGCCGATGATGATCGCGGTGCTGCTCCAGATATCGAAGTGGCTGCCGTGATGCACGGCTTTGCGGATGCCCAGCGGGATCGACACCAGATAGGTGATCAGCGTGGCCCAGAGCCCGAGAGAAATGGTCACCGGCATTTTTTCCAGGATCAGGTCGGTGACGGTGGCGCCGCGGAAAAAGCTTTTGCCGAAATCCAGTTGCGCATAGCTTTTGAGCATCAGCCACAGACGCTCCGGCGCCGGCTTGTCGAAGCCGTACTGTTTTTCGATTTCCTTGATCAGTTGCGGATCGAGGCCGCGACTGGCCCGAGAACTGCCGCTCATGACTTCGCTGGAGCCACCGCCGACACTGGCGCCGCCGATCCCTTGCAGGTGCGCGATTGCCTGTTCCACCGGGCCGCCTGGCGCGGCCTGAACGATGACGAAGTTGACCAGCAGAATGATCACCAGCGTCGGAATGATCAGCAGCAGACGCCGCAGAATGTAAGCCCACATCAGTGCGGCCCTCCGGGTTTGCCGCGCTTGATCAGCTCGGCGGTCATCTGTTGGTTGGTCAGCGGCGTGGTGCTCACTTCCCACCAACTCTCGATGGCTTCGTCATTGGCGGCTTGCACGCTGGGAATCCCGAAGCGGTTCCACCATACAGTCGAACTGCCCGGCGGATAGTAGTTGGGAATCCAGTAGTAGTTCCATTGCAGCACCCGGTCGAGTGCATGGGCGTAGCGCAACATGTCGGCCTGGGTGGTGGCGCGAACCAGGCCGCTGACCAGCGTATCGACCGCCGGGTTTTTCAATACCATGTAATTGTTGGAGCCCGGATCGTTGGCCGCCGCGGAGCCAAAATAGTTGTTCAGTTCGTTGCCCGGCGAGGTGGTGACCGGATAGCCGGTGACGATCATGTCGTAATCCCGGGACATCAGGCGATTGACGTATTGGGACGAATCGATGCGACGGATGTTCAGGTCGATGCCAATCTGCTTCAGCGTGCGCTTGTACGGCAGCAGCAAACGGTCCATGCCGTTCTGGCTGACCAGGAACGTAAAGCTCAGCGGTTGGCCTTCGGCGTTCACCAGTTGATCGCCATCGGGTTTCCACCCGGCCTGCCCGAGCAAGTCCAGCGCTTGCAGTTGTTTGTCGCGGATCACGCCGCTGCCATCGGTTTTCGGTGCTTCGAAGACTTTGGTGAACACTTCGTCGGGGATCTGTCCGCGCAAGGGTTCAAGAATCGCCAGCTCGGCGGCATCGGGAAGGCTGCGGGCGGCAAGGTCGGTGTTGGAAAAGAAACTCTGCTGGCGAATATAGAGGTCGCGCATCATCTGCCGGTTGCTCCATTCGAAATCCCAGAGCATCGCCAAGGCCTGACGTACGCGGCGATCCTGAAACAACGGATTTTGCAGATTGAACACGAAACCTTGCGCTGATTGCGGCGCGTTTTGCGCCAGATGCGCCTTCTGCAGGCGACCGTCGCTGAGCGCCGGGCCGTCGTAGCCGATGGAGTAGCCGGTGGCGGAGAACTCACGGTTGTAGTCGTACGCACCACCGCGCAACACCTGGCGCGCCACGTCGGTGTCGCCGAAGTACTCGATGCTGAAATGATCGAAATTGTAGAGGCCGCGGCTGACCGGCAGGTCCTTGCCCCACCAGTCGGGGTTGCGTTCGAAGGTGATGCTGCGCCCGGAATCGACCTTGCTCACCTTGTACGGGCCGCTGCCCAGCGGTGGCTCGTAACCACCGCCGCTGGCGAAGTCACGGGTTTTCCACCAATGCTCGGGAAACACCGGCAAAGTCGCGATGTCGAGGGGCAGGGTGCGGTTTTCGTTGCTCTTGAAATCGAAACGAACGGTGCTCGGCGATTCCACTTCGACGCCTTTGACGTCGGCGAATTGCGTGCGATAGCGCAGGCTGCCCTGGGTCATCAGCAGATCGAAGGTGTAGCGCACGTCTTCAGCGGTAATCGGCTTGCCATCGGCGAAGCGGGCCTTGGGGTTGAGGTAGAAACGCAGGGACAAACCGTCTTCCGAGCGCTCCATCTTCTGCGCCACCAGGCCATAAACGGTGTAAGGCTCGTCCAGCGAGCGCTGGGCCAGGGGCGAATAGATCAAACCGTCGATCTGCGTCACGCCGATGCCTTTGTCTATATAAGGCAGGACATGATCGAAATGCCCGATTTCGATCGCCGAGCGGCGCATCGTCCCGCCCTTGGGGGCTTGCGGATTGGTGTAGGCAAAATGACTGAAGCCGGCAGGGTACTTGGCCGGTTCACCGTAGACGGTCAGCGCATGTTGGGGGGCGGCATTCACACCGGCGGCGCCCAACAGCAGGGCCACGGCAGTGAACAGCAAAGTAGGGAAAGCCAGTCGCATTGTCAGCCTTAGAGCCGGGTGGTCGATAACCGCAATTTGTACGCTAGCGGCGCGTCCCTCGCCAGCCGTATCACGCATCCGAAACACGACGGCCCACCAAAAAGGCGGGCCGTTGTGCGGAAAAGCCAAGCGATTGGATCAGTCCTGACGGCTGGTCACTTCCAGCAAGTGGTAACCAAACTGAGTCTTGACCGGACCTTGCACCACGTTGATCGGTGCGCTGAAGACCACGGTGTCGAATTCCTTGACCATCTGGCCTGGACCGAACGAACCCAGGTCGCCGCCCTGACGGCTGGACGGGCAGGTGGAGTTGGCTTTGGCAACTTCGGCGAAATCGGCACCCGCTTCGATTTGGGCTTTGAGTTCGTTGCACTTGTCTTCGCTGGCAACCAGGATGTGACGGGCAGTGGCTTTAGCCATGGGAAATACTCCTTTCAATGTTCAATAAAATGCGGAGCCTACCGGATTCAGTGGTCCTTTTCTTCTCAAAGTTCCTTCGAATGCTCACAGGCCAGCCTTTCGCAGGCGTTCGGCGTGTTGCACATACAAATCAATCGGGTCGACGCCAGTGCGGACGCGACCGGCTGTCTGGTTGATGCTGTCCAGATGATCGAGCGGGTAGTCGGAACGGATCACTTTGCCCAAATGGGAGCTGAAGCGTCCGACCATGCCGTCGTTCTGATCGGCTTCGGTAGTGAAATACCGAGAAAAGGCCCGTGAGAACCCGTTCAGCGGATCAAGTGCATTGAGCCCTTCATCGATAACGGTCCCCTGCAACGTGCCGCTCCAGGAATAGTAGCGAACCCCGTTGACCAGCTCGCGACCCTTGCCACCCCAGGTTTTTGGCAGGCCCTGAGGGTATTTCTCGTTAAATGCGTAGACACCTTCAGTGGTCAGCGCATTCAACGCGGCGATAGCGTTCTGCGGCAGGTGCGGGTTGCCACTCAGCAAAGACAGGAAATCGGCGAACAAGGTGACGACCGCTTCGGCGGCCCGTTCCGGGAGGCGACCGGGCGTCAGTGCCTTTCGCAGGAAATCCGCCAGTTCCGAGCCGTGATTCGGTCCGCTGACCGACGTCACCGACGCTACGAATTGCGGCGCTATCGCTGCGGCATAACGTGCGGCCAGTGCGCCCTGGCTGTGTCCGATCAGGTTGACCTTCTCTGCACCGGTACCTTCCAGCACTCGTTCGATCTGTGCCAGAAGCTGTTCGCCGCGTGCTTCGTTGGTATGGGTAGCCGACAGGTGAGGTATGAACACCCTGGCGCCGTCGCTGCGCAGTGCTTGCCTGATGTCCTGGAAGAGTTCAAACGGGCCGATCCGGTCGAAACCGAACAAGCCGTGAACCAGCAGGATGGGATAGAGAGTGCTTGCATTCCGTTGCATGTTCGTACCTTTTCGCGGGAGTTCGAGGATGTGCTCGGGCCTCACTCTAAAGCACTCGGGTGTTCGCGCGATGTCTGAAAAAGCCGCTGTACATGGGGGAAAACGGAATAGGTAAGGTACGAATTTTCGAATCAGCAGGAGGCTTTTTTCGGAATGTCCGGACGTCCTTTAACCGGAGGTAGCGCAGAGTTCTGCAATGACCTACCTCCGGAATGCTATTTGCCTGTCAACCGCGTGTCGCTCGCAACCGTTCCGCCGCCGAACGCAACAGCGCCTCCGTGCCGTCCCATCCCAGGCAACCATCCGTTACCGATACGCCGTACTGAAGCGACGGATTCAACGGCTGGCAACCCTCGAACAGATGGCTCTCGATCATCATCCCGATCAGCGAGCGATCACCTTGCAGGCGCTGATCAAGCACATCGTTGAACACCGCCGGTTGACGCAGCGGGTCTTTGCCGCTGTTGGCGTGGCTGCAGTCGACCATGATCCGTGCCGGGATCTTCAGCTTGGTCAAATCGCTGTTCACTTTGGCGACGCTGTCGCGATCGTAGTTCGGGCCGCGATGGCCACCGCGCAATACCAGGTGAGTGTCTGCATTGCCCGGGGTCTGAATGATCGCCGGATGCCCCTGACTGTCGACACCGAAGTGCCGATGCGGATGGGCGGCCGAGCGCATGGCGTCGCTGGCAACGCCGACGCCGCCATCGGTGCCGTTCTTGAAACCGACCGGCATGTTCAGGCCACTGGCCATTTCCCGGTGGATCTGCGACTCGGTGGTGCGGGCGCCAATGGCCACCCAACTGAGCAGGTCGTCGAAGTAACCGGCAGCCATCGGTTGCAGCAATTCGGTGGCGATGGGCAAACCCAGTCGGAGCATTTCGCGCATCAGCTCGCGGGACAGGGTCAGGCCGCCGGCCATGTCATCGCTGCCGTCCAGGTGCGGATCGTAGGCCAGGCCTTTCCAGCCGACCGTGGTTCGGGGTTTTTCAACGTAGGCGCGCATCACCAGCAGCATTTCATCGCTGACTTCGGCGGCGAGGCGGGCGAGGTTGCTCGCGTATTCGAGGGCGGACTGGGGATCGTGAATCGAGCAAGGGCCGACGATGACCAGCAAACGGGAGTCTTCACCGTTGAGGATCGCGCGGACTGCGTCGCGGTGGGCCGCGACCTGGCGGGTCAGGGCGTTGCTGAGGGGCAATTGCTGTTTGAGTTGCAATGAGCTTGGCAGACGCAGGGTCAGTGCTTCATTGGCAGGGCTCAGGGTGGACAGCGGCAGAGCAGAGACGGACGAGTTCATATTCAGGCTTCCTGGGCGAGTGGCGGGTTCGTTCCCGCGCGCTCGGCCCTACTGGGGTGTTCGACAATTGGCCGGATTGGCTGCGTGTGTGTGCTTGCCACCTGTGGGTGACCGATCGGAGGCGGCAGGCTGTCCCGAGCGGAGGCTGCTAAATCGCCAGGCGGTAAAACTGTCGTAACGGTAATAAGTGGCGTAGTTCATGTCGTGAATCCTCAGGTTGTCTGGTGTGTTGCTAAAAATACGTAGGGCTGAAAAAACAAAACCCCCGGTCGGGAGGCCGACCGGGGGTTGAGAATTCTCTGGTGGCGACCCGTTTAAAGTGGGCGCCGTGTGGGTATCAGGCGCGCCAGTGGCTAAACCAATACCCAAAATAAAAGCTGACCGGAGCGCAAACGACGTTCACCCGGGCAGCCGCAACCGAGCGCAGGGCGCTGGCGGTACGAAGCTGTGAGAGGGCGTTCAACATGGTCTGTCTCCGATGGATGCGCCGAGCTTACTAGAGGCCGGTACGAGGATTCAATCAGAAATTGCTATCGATCACCGACGGCGTTTTCTATCGCTTGAGTGCGTCGAAGGTTGTGACACACTCATCGCTTAAACAAAAACACAACGTTACAAGGACGAACCATGACGCCGCTGACCATCGCCGCCGCTCAATCGATCTCTATCGCGGGAGACCTGGCCGCCAATATCGCCGGGCATCAACGCTTCATGCAGGCGGCGGCGGAGCAGGGCGTGCAGTTGCTGGTGTTTCCGGAACTGTCGCTGACCGGGTACGAGGGTGGGCTGGCGGTTGAGCTGGCGATTGCACCGGAGGACGCGCTACTGCAACCGTTAAGGCATTTCGCGCAGGAAATCGGTGTAACGACTGTGGTCGGGATGCCTATTCGTCTGTCGGAGAATTCGCCAGTGTTGATCGGAGCGCTGGTCCTGGGCGCCGATGGCTCGCTGGGGGTCTACAGCAAACAGCATCTGCATCCCGGCGAGGAAGTAGCGTTTGCACCGGGCTTTGGCGGTTCTACCCTGGCAATTGGCGGTGACACGGTCGCCCTGGCGGTGTGCGCCGATTTTTCCCACGCCAGCCATGCGGCCGCAGCGGCGCAACAGGGCGCCGATCTGTATGCAGCAGGCGTGCTGATCACTGAAAAAGGCTACGCCCCGGACACCGCGTTGCTGCAGGGCTATGCCGTCACGCATTCGATGGCGGTGCTGATGGCCAACCACGGCGGTGCGACGGGGGGCTGGGAGTCGGCAGGACGCAGCGCGATCTGGGCGTCGGACGGTTCGCTGATTACCGCTGCACCCGGTACTGGCAGTCTGCTGGTCGTTGCTCGCCGCACAGCTGATGGCTGGACGGGGCGCGTCGTTGCCGTCGCGGAGGTCTGATGGGGTTCGAATTACGTCCGGCGACATCGCAGGACCTAGACTTTGCACGGGAATTGACCTGTCAAACCATGCTCCGCTACTACATTCAGCACGATCTGCTGTGGCAGGACGAGGCCTTCGATGTTGCGTGGGCGGGGCGGGAAAACTGGCTGATCGTGCGCGATGAGGTGGTACTGGGATATGTGAGCCTCAGCCGGGACGCAAGGGCCTTGTACATCCGTGAGTTGCATGTGCTCGACACGTTCCAGGGGCAGGGTGCCGGTTCCTGGGCGATCGATCAGGTATTGTCGATGGCGCGCAAGGAACGCCGCCCGGCCCTGCGGTTGACGGTGTTTGTAAATAATCCGGCAAAAGCCTTATATGAAAGAAAGGGCCTGCAGGTGGTCGGCGCAGACGAGTGTTTCCTGAGAATGCAGCGCGATGTCGAGGTCGCGGATCGCTGAAACACGCATCGCACAAGCCTTTCAAGATGTATTGAAACTTTTTATATGACGCTTGCCGCTAGGTCTGCCAGTCGCTTTTTGCTAAGGTGTCGACAACTCAATAAGACCATATCGCGAGGTGTCTGCTTGATTAGGGTGCTAGTAGTCGATGACCATGATCTCGTTCGTACAGGCATTACACGAATGCTGGCTGACATCGATGGCCTGCAAGTGGTCGGCCAGGCCGAGTCAGGTGAAGAATCCCTGCTCAAGGCGCGTGAGTTGAAACCCGATGTGGTGCTGATGGACGTCAAGATGCCCGGTATCGGCGGTCTTGAGGCCACCCGCAAATTGTTGCGCAGTCATCCGGATATCAAGGTCGTTGCGGTCACCGTGTGTGAGGAAGATCCGTTTCCTACACGGTTGTTGCAGGCCGGAGCCGCCGGTTACCTGACCAAAGGCGCCGGGTTGCCGGAAATGGTCCAGGCCATCCGCCTGGTGTTTGCCGGCCAGCGCTACATCAGCCCGCAAATTGCCCAGCAACTGGCGATCAAATCCTTTCAGCCGACCAACGATTCGCCATTCGACGCACTGTCGGAACGGGAAATCCAGATCGCACTGATGATTGTCGGCTGCCAGAAGGTGCAGATCATTTCCGACAAGTTGTGCCTGTCGCCCAAAACCGTGAACACCTACCGTTACCGAATTTTCGAAAAACTTTCGATCAGCAGCGATGTCGAGTTGACGCTGTTGGCGGTTCGTCACGGCATGGTTGATGCCAGCCTCTGAAAATGACTGACACCTTTGATCCAAGTGCTTTCCTGTCGACGGTCAGTGGACGCCCCGGCGTCTATCGCATGTTTGACAGCGAAGCGCGTCTGCTCTACGTCGGCAAGGCCAAGAACCTCAAGAATCGCCTGTCGAGTTACTTCCGCAAGTCCGGGCTCGCGCCGAAAACCGCTGCGCTGGTGGCGCGGATTGCCCAAGTCGAAACGACGATCACCGCCAACGAAACCGAAGCCTTGCTGCTTGAGCAGACGCTGATCAAGGAATGGCGGCCGCCCTACAACATTCTGTTGCGCGACGACAAATCCTACCCGTACGTGTTTCTCTCCGATGGCCAGTTCCCGCGCCTGAGCATTCATCGTGGTGCGAAGAAGGCCAAAGGCAAGTATTTCGGTCCCTATCCCAGTGCCGGTGCGATTCGCGAAAGCCTGAGCCTGCTGCAAAAGACCTTTTTCGTGCGCCAGTGCGAAGACAGCTATTACAAGAACCGCACGCGGCCGTGCCTGCAATATCAGATCAAACGCTGCAAGGCGCCTTGTGTCGGCCTGGTGGAGCCCGAGGTGTACGCCGAAGACGTACGGCACTCGGTGATGTTCCTGGAGGGGCGCAGCAACGCGCTGACCGACGAGTTATCGGCCGGCATGGAAGAGGCGGCGATCAACCTCGAGTTCGAGCGAGCCGCCGAATTGCGTGACCAGATCTCCTTGCTGCGCCGGGTTCAGGATCAGCAGAGCATGGAAGGCGGTACCGGAGATGTCGACGTGATCGCCGCGTTCGTCAACCCGGGCGGTGCCTGTGTTCATCTGATCAGCGTGCGCGGTGGCCGGGTGCTGGGGAGCAAGAACTTTTTCCCGCAGGTGGGTATTGAAGAAGACGTGTCCGAGGTCATGGCCGCGTTTCTCGGTCAGTATTTCATCAGCAGCCCTGAGCGCGACTTGCCGAGCGAATTGATCGTCAACGTGGTACACGAAGATTTTCCGACGCTGATTGCAGCCATTGAAGAGTTGCGTGGTCGCGAACTGACCATCAGCCACAGGGTTCGCGGGACGCGGGCGCGCTGGCAGCAATTGGCCGTGACCAATGCCGAGCAGGCGCTGGGCGCGCGTCTGGCCAACCGCCAACACGTCGCCGCGCGTTTCGATGCCCTGGCCGACGTGCTGAAACTGGATGAGCCGCCGCAGCGCCTGGAGTGTTACGACATCAGTCACTCCAGCGGCGAAGCGACCGTGGCGTCCTGTGTGGTGTTCGGTCCCGAAGGCCCGATCAAGTCCGACTACCGTCGCTACAATATCGAAGGCGTCACACCGGGCGATGACTATGCCGCGATGCACCAGGCCCTGACCCGACGCTTCAGCAAACTGAAGGACGGGGAGGGCAAGCTGCCGGACATCCTGCTGGTCGATGGCGGCAAGGGGCAGTTGTCCATGGCGCGTGATGTGCTCAATGAGCTGGCGGTGCCCGACCTGATTCTGCTGGGCGTGGCCAAGGGCGCGACACGCAAGGCCGGTTTCGAAACCTTGTACCTCAACGACGCCGCCCACGAATTCACCTTGCGTGGAGATTCCCCGGCGTTGCATTTGATCCAGCAGATCCGTGACGAAGCTCACCGTTTTGCGATTACCGGGCATCGCGCCCGTCGTGGTAAAACGCGCCGCACGTCTACACTGGAAGGCGTTGCAGGCGTTGGACCGACACGCCGGCGCGATTTGTTGAAACATTTTGGTGGATTGCAGGAGCTGTCTCGTGCCAGCATCGAAGAGATCGCCAAAGCACCCGGGATCAGTAAAAAGCTCGCAGAGTTGATTTATGCAAATCTGCACAGCGAGTAGAATGCCACCTCACCTCGTAGCCAGTTGTGCCGATGAATATCCCTAATCTGATTACCGTTCTACGCGTCCTGCTTATCCCGATCTTCATTTTGCTGTTCTACCTGCCTTACCAATGGAGCTACCTGGCGTCTGCTTCGGTCTTTGCGTTTGCCGCCGCCACGGACTGGCTGGATGGTTATCTGGCTCGCCGACTGGAGCAAAGCACGCCGTTCGGGGCTTTTCTCGATCCGGTGGCCGACAAACTGATGGTCGCCGTGGCGCTGGTGTTGCTGGTGCAGGAACACGGTAACCTGTGGCTCACGCTGCCGGCAGCAGTGATCATCGGTCGCGAAATTGTCGTCTCGGCGCTGCGGGAGTGGATGGCCGAGCTCGGTGCTCGTGCTCACGTTGCCGTGTCGAACCTGGGCAAATGGAAAACCGCTGCGCAAATGCTGGCGTTGGTGATCCTGCTGGCCAATCCGTCGGACTTCACGTTCTGGGTTCTGGTGGGTTATGCCTTGCTGATGATCTCGGCGGGCCTGACGCTGTGGTCCATGGTTCAATATTTGCGGGCTGCCTGGCCGCATCTGAAGACCGACGTGGAAAAGAAATAAACTTTTTTGAATCAAGGGGTTGACGGGGCATCTGGATTCTATAGAATGCGCCTCACCAAGACGCGGGAATAGCTCAGTTGGTAGAGCACGACCTTGCCAAGGTCGGGGTCGCGAGTTCGAGTCTCGTTTCCCGCTCCAAGCATTAAAAAATGGATCTCTGAAAAGAGGTCCATTTTTTTTCGTCCAAAGAAAAGTCTTTCTTGGACTTTTGCCGCGCGCCCCCTCTGAAAACACTCAGATCCAGCCCCAATGGGCACATTTTCCAGTACATCAATCCGGTGCTCGGCAGATCGGTTTTCTCGTGACGTATGTGATGGCTCTCACCAATAACGCGGTCCGACACGCCAAACCCGGAGCCAAGGACTACACCCTCCCTGACTACAATCGCTGTTCATGGCCAGTTAAGCCGTTGGGCCAGGTCGGTGATCAATCATTAGGCAAGTGCAATTGCACTTCCGTGGCGTCATGAAAGAGTCGGACGACCTCGATCACCTCGTCGTTTGCCACACGATAGAACACGATATGGCGTGGGCTTTTGATCGTCCTATGTGGGGTGTTTGGCCTGCTGGCGTGAATAGATGAGGTGATAGCTGCGAAGGCCCGGCTTCCTCATTGCTGCCCCTCAATCAGGATCCTTACCCGCTGTAGCGCCCAAATTGGAAGCTCCCAAGAAGTAAAACAATCCACCCACAACGATGAAGAGCGCGAGCATGTAGAAGATGTAGTGGGGAGGTTGGGTCGCCAATACGACTCCGCAAAGCACCGGTCCCAGTGCCGCCCCGAGGCTGGACAGGTTTTGCACTCCGTAATACATACCGCGCAGGTTGTCCGGAGCGATTTTGTCGATGAACATGTATTCGGCGGGGAATACGATTATTTCGCCGACCGTGAAAATGGCCATGGAAATGACCCAGAGCAGAATAGAGGTCGACAGGGCAAAACCCGCCAACCCCATCATGAACATACTCAGTCCCGCGGCCAGCCACAGACTCAGATGCCCGTGAGAGATCTTCCTCCCTATGGAGTATTGCAAGCTGATCACCATCAGCGCATTGGTCGCCACAATGGTACTGATGATCTGGTAGGTAGATTCTGGCGTAGTCGTGATCACCAGATACTGCGAGAGATAAGCGGTGAATTGGCCAAAAACCACCGCGCTGAGCAGCCCGCCAAGGGTGAAACACACCAACCGATAATCCTGGAGCAGCAATTTCCCCGCGGCCAGAAACGGTACAGGTTTTCGAGCGTCATCGATGGCGTTCAGGTCTCTATCGCCCCAAACGAAATAGATGAAGAAGAATCCTGCCCCAAGCCCGGCAGACAGCAGGAATGGCAAGCTGATATCCAGCTTGGCCATTCCGGCCCCAAGAAATGGGCCGACGGCATATCCGATATTGGTCAGTGTGTATTTGATCGAGAAAACTTCGCTGCGATCAGTGACGGGAAGCAGGCTGCCAAATCCTGATTTGACCGCGATATCAATGACCGCATAAGCCAGGTTGATCAGTACCAGGCAGCTGTAGAACAGCCAAAGATCGCGAGCCAGAAACGTCCCGAGAAACCCCAGCGTGAACACACCACTGAAGCCCAGGATCAGCCGGTAACTGGACATCTTGTCGACCAGAAAGCCACCGTAAAGACTCAATAACGACCCGATGATCAGTGTGCTGCCAATAACCAGGCCGATATCGGCGACGCTCAAGCTGAAACTGCCGGAAAGGTAAATGACCAAATAGGGCAGGGTGATTGCTCGCGCCAAGGTCAATATCAGGGACGCCGACAGCAGCAAATTTATTGTTGTCGGATAGCTTTTTAGCGTGGTCAGCATCCTTGCCTCATCGTTCAGCAGGTTGTTTTTATGGTGTTCGTCAGTCGCATAGTGTTGATTGATGCGTTCGAATCAAGCTTACTGGAGAAAATTGTTCTGACCTGTGATGGTTTTTATTGAATTGGCGGAACTGAATTCATGAATACGGAACGTCTATGTTTTCCTCCGAACGATTAAAGGGCATTGATGTATTTGTCAGCGTTGCGGACTGCGGCAGTTTCAAAGCCGCCGCCGAGCGGATGAGTCTGACAGCTTCTGCCATTAGCAAAAGTATTGCTCGATTGGAGAGCAGGCTGGGGACTCGGTTGTTCCACCGAACCACTCGAAGTTTGTCACTGACGGATGCGGGGATTGCGTTCTATCGCACGTGCAATGGCGTGCTGGCGGACCTCGAAGAGGCTGAGCTGTCTCTACATGCCGAAACCACCGAGCCTCGTGGCAGGGTTCACATTGGCCTTCCGGGTGCCTTTGGCCGTTTGCAGGCACTTCCAGTCATTCTGCGGTTTGCCCAGGAGCACGCTCTGCTGTTACCGCACATTTCGTTTTCCGACCGTTTCATCGACCCTATCGAAGATGGTGTCGATATCGTCGTACGCATCGGTGGCTCGGACGTTTGGCCCGACACACTGGGGCATCGTTACGTGGGCCGTGAGTGGCATATCTTCTGTGCGTCGCCCGCGTATTTGAGCAAGCATGGCACGCCTGTGACCGTTCACGATCTGGAGCATCACCAGTGCATCGCTTACGGCTGGGCGGATGGAGCGATTAGCCCTTGGAGTTTTGCAGGAACCCAGGCCGGCGAAATTGAACGCAGGGCGATAGCCGCAAGGTTCGTCGTGGGAGATGGCGAAGGTCTGGTGATCGCTGTATCGGCGGGATGCGGAATCGCGCAGCTACCTTCGTGGTTGGTCAAGCGTCAGCTTGAAGAGGGGACATTGGTTGAAGTGCTTCCCCACTTGGCAACCGATGGTCTGGCGATCAATCTGGTTTGGGCCAAAAGTCGGCAAGCGCTTCCCAAGGTCAGTGCGTTGCTGGAGGCACTTGCCGCCGGTTTGGTGCCGTCTGGTGGCAAAATCGAATGACCACTTTTGGCGATAGCGGTCTGTCAGGAAGTGCCGCTTCCACACAAAGCCCGCTGAGCATTGGCTACCCAACCCTTGAGGATGATAATTCGCTGCAATTTCGCCTAGCGTACTTCTACTGATTAGAAGTCCATCTTTCGAGAGCTTTCGCATCTAAGCTGTACGCCGGCATGGACGTTGTCCATGCCGGCGGTTGGTTAATAGCGAATCATCACAGATTTGAGTTCAGTGTAATCGTCGATAAACGCGGATCCGAACTCACGACCGATTCCCGATGATTTGACGCCACCAAAGGGTACTGCTGGGTCGAGCATCGTGTGCATGTTCACCCACACTGTGCCGGCGTTGATGGCGGGCACCATGCGCAAAGCCTTGCTCAGATCGTTGGTCCACAGGCTGGCGCTCAGGCCATAGGGGGTGTTGTTCATCAGTTCCAGCAGTTCTTCTTCGGTGTCATAGGGGAAGAACGTTGCGATAGGGCCAAAGGTTTCTTCGTTGAGCAAAGTGTCGTTCACCGTGTTGGCGAGGATTACCGTCGGTTCGACATAACAGCCGGGACGGTCGAGCAGGTTGCCACCGTGAATGATCGTGTTGTTTTCGGCGCGGGCCTTGTCGAAAAACTCACCAAGCTTGAGTTGGTGTTGGCGGTTGGTGACCGGGCCGAATTCGGTGCGCTCATCCAGTGGCGAACCGATGTTCAGCTGGCTCAAACGTTGAGCCAGCTTTTCCATGATCGGCTCGATTTGCGAGCGATGGGCGAAGAACCGTTCGGCCGCGGCGCAGATTTGTCCTGAATGCAGGAAGCCGGCCTCAATGATGCCATTGACCGCTTTGTCCAGATCGATATCGCGCAGGAACCCCGCCGAGTTTTTACCGCCCAGTTCCAGGGTTGCGCGGGTCAACCCGGTGCCCATGGCGCTACGGCCGACAGCGATGCCGGTGGGCACTGATCCGGTGAACGAAACCTTGTCGGTGCCGGGGTGCTCGATCAGCCCTTTGCCCACCAGACCGCCACCGGTCAATACGTTCAGTGCGCCCGCAGGGAGGCCGGCTTCAATGGCCAGTTCGGCGATCCGCAGGATGGTCAGCGGGGTGAATTCGCTGGGCTTGATGATGATGCTGCACCCGGTTACCAGCGCCGAGGCGAGTTTCCAGATGGCGATCATGGTCGAAAAATTCCACGGCACAATGCCCACCACCACGCCGACCGGTTCGCGCAGGGTGAAAGCGGTATAGCGTTCACCGGCGAAGGAGGGCAGTGACGGGGTGATGGTCTGGCCGCTGATCTTGGTTGCCCAGCCGGCGTAATAACGCAGGAAGTGAGCGGCCTGGTCGACTTCGAAGGCCCGGGAAATCTGGATGATCTTGCCCGACTGGCAGGTTTCGATTTGCGCCAGTTCTTCGCGGTTTTGCTCCAGCAGGTCGGCCAGTTTCAGTAGCACGTTGCCCCGCGTCGCCGGTGCGACCTGGGACCAATGCTTGAAGCCGCGATTGGCCGACTCCACCGCCGCATCGATATCGACAGGATCAGCATCGGCGACGTGGGCGATGACCTGGCCGGTGGCGGGATTGATCACCTCCAGCGTCTGATTGGAATGGCTCTGAACGTAGCCACCGTCGATAAACAGCGCATGGCTTCGACGGAGGAAGGCTTCAACTTGAGGCAGCAGTGGAATATCGCTCATGGGGGTTTTCCTAGTCGCGAACAAGAGAAAAGCCCGAGGTTAATCCGTGGGGCCAGGCGTGGCTTGACTGTGCCTGCCGGGCCTCATGTCTGTGGCTGCCAGAGCAGCTGGAGGCCTGAGCACTAGACACGGTCATTGCCTTTGAAAAGTACAATATTGGCTCTGGAAGGTGCATTTGTTACCTTGATGGCTCGTTCCATAATGGCCCTGTATCCGGCGCCGCTCCTTCGATTTGGAGGGGGTGACCGGGAATCCAATAATAAGCAGGGCCGTCCATGAAAAAGCCAAACCCGCTCCTCGAAGACCTCAAGTCCATTCTGCCGACCATCGCTGCCAATGCCTTTCAGGCCGAGCAGGGTCGCAAGGTTCCCGACGAGAACATTGCGCTGCTCAAAGGCATCGGCATGCACAGAGCCTTTCAGCCGAAGAAGTTCGGCGGCATGGAAATATCGCTGCCTCAATTTGCCGACTGTATTGCCTTGCTCGCTGGCTCTTGTGCCAGCACGGCATGGGCGATGAGCTTGCTCTGCACTCATAGCCATCAACTTGCGATGTTCTCGGCCAAATTGCAGCAGGAAGTCTGGGGTACTGATTCGGACGCCACTGCCAGCAGCAGCATCGCGCCGTTCGGCCGCACCGAAGAGACCGAAGGTGGCGTGCTGTTCAGCGGTGAAATGGGCTGGAGCAGCGGCTGCGATCACGCCGAGTGGGCGATTGTCGGTTTCCGCCGCAAGAATGCTGAGGGCACCCAGGACTACTGTTTTGCGGTACTGCCTCGCAGCGACTACCAGATCCGTGACGACTGGTTCGCCGCCGGCATGAAAGGCAGCGGCACCAAGACCTTGATCATCGATAACGTGCTGGTGCCGGAACACCGGATTCAGAAAGCCAAAGACATGATGGAAGGCAAGTCCGCAGGCTTCGGTCTGTACCCGGACAGCAAGATCTTTTACTCGCCGTATCGTCCTTACTTCGCCAGCGGTTTTTCTACCGTGAGCCTAGGGGTTGCCGAGCGGATGCTGGAGGTATTCCGCGAAAAAACCAAAACCCGCGTGCGAGCCTATACCGGTGCAGCGGTCGGTGCCGCGACGCCGGCCTTGATGCGCCTGGCCGAGTCGACTCATCAGGTGGCTGCAGCCCGAGCCTTTCTCGAGAAAACCTGGGAGGAACATGCCGAACACAGTGAACAGCAGCGTTACCCAAGCCGCGAAACCCTGGCGTTCTGGCGCACCAATCAAGCCTACGCCACCAAGATGTGCATCCAGGCGGTGGACCGTCTGTTCGAGGCTGCTGGTGGCAACGCCTGGTTCGAGCACAACGAGATGCAGCGCCTGTTCCGCGACTCGCACATGACCGGGGCCCATGCCTACACCGACTACGACGTCTGCGCTCAGATCCTTGGCCGCGAACTGATGGGCCTGGAACCCGATCCGAGCATGATCTGAGCCGGACCGTCCATAACAACAATCAGGACTGCTCCTGAAAGCAGTCCGGGAGTCTTGCATGTCTGATAACAGCGTTTGTGCCGCCACTGAAACGACCTTCGACCCACGTGCCTTCCGCCGGGCACTGGGCAATTTCGCCACCGGGGTGACCGTGGTGACAGCCGCCACCGCATCCGGGCGTAAAGTCGGAGTGACCGCCAATAGCTTCAACTCGGTATCCCTCGATCCGCCTTTGGTGCTGTGGAGCATCGACAAGCGTTCTAACAGCCACGAGGTGTTCGAAGAGGCCAGCCATTTTGCGGTTAACGTGTTGGCGGCTGACCAGATTGACCTCTCCAATAATTTCGCCCGGCCCAAGGAAGATCGCTTCGCCGAGATCGAGTTCGAACCGGGCGAGGGCGGGGCACCGGTGTTCGCCGATTGCTCGGCGCGTTTTCACTGCGAGAAGTACCAGCAGGTGGATGGCGGCGATCACTGGATTATGATCGGTAAGGTGGTAGCGTTCGATGATTTCGGCCGCTCGCCATTGCTCTATCACCAGGGCGCCTACTCCATGGTCTTGCCCCATACCCGCATGACTAAACGCGATGAAAGCCAGCCGCCGAGCAGCCATTTTCAGGGGCGCCTCAGCCACAATCTGTATTACCTGATGACACAGGCGGTGCGGGCCTACCAGTCCAGCTACCAGCCACGGCAACTGTCCACCGGCCTGCGCACCAGCGAGGCGCGCATGCTGATGGTGCTGGAAAGTGACGCAAGGCTGAGCCCCAACGAACTGTTGCGTGAGGTGGCGATGCCTGTTCGGGAAATCGATGAGGCCGTCGCCAACCTCAAACGCAAGGGGTTGGTGAACGACGATGACAACGGTGTACGTCTGACGGCTGCCGGTATCGAGCAGACCGAAGACCTTTGGGCGATCGCTCAGGCGCAACAAGAGAAAGTCTTTGCCGAATTCAGCGAGACGCAGATAGAAACGTTCAAAACCGTGTTGAAACGACTGATCAGCAACTGCTGACCGTTTGATCTTGGGGTAAAAAAATCCGATGCCGGTAATGGCATCGGATTTTTTTTTTGCGTCACGCTCGGGCCGTTGAACTGCGCTGCAACATTGCCAGCGCCAAGGCTCAGCGTGCTACGGCCAACTCATCGATCCAGTGCCGTTGAAATGCCGCAAACGCTTCCTTCGGTTGCTGCAGCTGCACAAACTCCAACATAGGGTCGGTGACTTCAGTCCTGATGCCAGCCAATTCCTCAATGGTCGCTAACCCGCAAAACGGCACATACGCTTCGGAGTACCCGCCTTCATGCACCAGAACGAGACGGCCTTGACACAAACGTTCGGCGGCTTCGCGCACGCAGCGAGTCATCTGCCGGTACGAGTCGCTGTGTAACAGCATCCGGGCGAGGGGATCGACGGCGTTGGCGTCGTAACCGCAGGCAACGATGATCAACTCGGGCTCGAAGCGCTCCAGCGCCGGAATCACGATACGCTCCATCGCATAGAGATAAGCCTCATGACCGCAGCCAGGGGGCAACGGAATATTGATATTCGCCCCCAATCCCGCGCCGCGGCCGCGATCGGCTTCACCGCTGTAACCGGCGGGGAAACAGCTGTCTTGATGCAGCGAAATGGTCAGCACATCACCGCGTTCCTCAAAGATTGATTGCGTACCGTTGCCGTGGTGCACATCCCAGTCGATCACCGCGACTTTGCCCAGGCCACGGTGTGCTTTTGCGGCTTCAATGGCGATGGCGATATTGGCCAGGAAGCAGAAACCCATGGCGCTGTCGGCCAGGCAGTGGTGGCCCGGTGGGCGTGACAGAGAGTAGGCATTGTCGACCTCGCCGGACAGTACGGCATCGACCGCTGCCATGGCCAGTCCGGCGGACAGCCTGGCTATTTCATAACTGCCGGGCCCAATGGGAGCGTTTGGCCCCAATTCGCCGCCGCCGGCATCACTCATGGCCTTGAAGCGTTGCAGGTAGTCAGGCGTATGAACCCGTAGCAGATCCTCATCCGCTGCCGCATTGGCGCTTCGTACCTGTAAGTGTCGGGTCAGGCCGGAAACGTCCAGCAGGCTCTTCAGACGGCGCTTGGTTTCCGGCGATTCGGCGTGGCCGGCAGCGGCAGGCGGTTGCACCCAACCTCCCACCGGCAAGGTCAAGGCGTGCAGTCCGGCGCTGTGCCAGAGGCTGAGTTCGTCGAAGAAAAACGCACTTTTTCGGCTCATCGTTCTTTCCATTTTCTTTAGGGTAAAAGGACCACTCACGCGCTAGGGCGGCAGCTCAGAATCAACACCAGGGACAGCAAAGTGATGCAGACCCCTCCGATAAGTAGCGATTGGAAACCGCCGCTGGCTTCGATCAGCCGGCCAGCCACTGTCGGGCCGATGGCGAGGCCACCACCGATCACAAGGTTGGAGGCATTCATCAGTTTTCCGGAACGGTCGAGGTCGGCCAGGCAGGCCAGAATCAACGGCAGAATGAATGTCCAGGTGAACTTGAAAAGCAGCGCAGCCAAAGCAAAGCGCAGCATTTCAGGTTGGCCCAGCAACAGCAGCACCGAGCCTGCCATCAGCCCGTAACCCAGTAGCAACAACAGCAGGCGTGGCAGACGATTGCCGATCAGCGAGGCACAACCCGCACCGACAATGCCTGTCACCGTAGCGACGGCAAGAATCTCGCCGCTGGACTCGGCAGAGAGGCCGGCGTGGGTGCTGATGGAACCGATAAAGGTCCAGACGCCGCTCAGGCTGATGTAAAAACTCAGGATGGCAAGAATGCCCAGTGCCGCCTTCCACTTCGAGGCGAGGGCTACTCGCTCGGCGGTTTTCTCGGTCGGCGGGCTGCCTTGGGGAAAGTAACGGGCCAGTGGCAAAAAGACCGTCATCAGCCCTGCAAGGATCAAGTAGCAGGCTGACAGCCCGTAGTGTTCGAACAGGCGTGGCAGGATGCTCAAGCCAATCGCCCCGACCACCAGTTGCCCCATCACCCATAAGCCATAGACGCGACCGGGGTTGGACGTCGAGGCGGCACTGGACAGACAGATGATCATCAGTGAACCGCCGGCCAGGGCGCTGCAAAAGCGCAATGCCAGGAGTAGCGAATAATCGTGGGCAAGTATCGAGAGCAGGTTGGCTGCAATGAACAGTATCCCGGCCAGCAATGCGGCGCGGCGCCAGTCGATACGTTTGAGCCACCAGAGAGCGGGCAGGGTGGCCAGGCTCATGGCACCGAGTTCGGTGGAGAACAGATCGCCTATCTGTGACGGGCTCAGTTGCCATTGAGTTGCCAGTTGCGCCGCCACTGCCGGTGCGGTCATGAGGATGGTCGGGGTGATGGCGGCGAACAGCACAATGGCTGCCAGCAATGCCAGTTGGGATGATGCGAGCGAGCGGTGATTGGTCAGCGGTTTGGTCTGGGTGTTCATGTTCAAGCTCCGATGAATGAATTCAGAACACATGGACCAGACGCAGCAACGCGTCGGTACCGTGATAGCCGTTGTCGGTGGCGACGTTCTGCGAGAGGCTGAACATCAACTGATTCTGTTTATCGAGCCAGTGACCGACTTCGAAACCCACCTGGGTGTAGCGCTTGTGGGTGTCATCGATGCGTTGTTCATTGATCCGCAACTCGCCGCCATCGGCGTGGATCAGTCGCAACGCGCCATAGGTGCTCGAAGTGAAGTCATAAGAGGCAAAAGCTTGCAGGCGATACAGAGGGTCCTGTTTGAGGTCATTGCTGAAGTAGTCGTCGTTCTTGCCATAGAGCTGGGCTTCGAAGTTGGCTTCCAGCACCCATTTTTCACCGATGCCCTGGGTGTAGTTGTAAACGAAGGTTGCCCCCCAGCGATTGGCGCCGGGTGACACATCGGGATTTGTGCTGTGGTACTCGCCCACCGGCAGGGTAAGCAGGGTCAGCAACCCGCTGTAGGTGCGCGAGGCGGGGTCGTTGATGAAGAACAGGGTGCCGCCGACCTGAGGATCACCAAAACCGCTTTCTCCGGTGTGCTGACTGGCACCTGGCAGGCGGGCGCTGATGTCGGCGAAGGGCACGATGAATTGTGGGGTGCAGAGGGTGCCGCAGATGTCGGTGAAAAATACCTGGCGATAAGCCACAGCGCTGACCTTCAGGTCGGCCTTGCCCGTGCTGTCGGCGGGGCCGTGGAAATCATTGGCGCGGCTTGCCGGCAAATACAGCACGCCCAGGGTGGTGCCCGAAGGGGCGCCGAAAAAATCCCGGGCGTTGAGGTCGGCGGCGCCAGCATGCAGGCTCGACAGACCACTGATAAGAGCCAGTGCAGTGTTGCGGGTGAAGGTACTGGTCATGGGCATTGCGTCTCTTCTTTGAGTTGTTGTGCGGCGAACGGATCGCCCCTACGTGACATAGGGAAAAAAGGGTAAAAGTGTCCCGTGGCTGTCAAAAAGACAGCGAAAAAGTCAGCGCGAGTCAGCGGGGTAGATCAGTCAGGCGGGGCGTGCAGCAGATGGGCAATTCGGGCTTTGTCCTTGACCCCGAGCTTGCTGTAGATGGCGCGGATGTGGTGGCGTACGGTATTGGGTGACATGCCCAGATCGCGGGCGACTTCCTTGTAGGTCTTGCCTTCGCCGAAGCCCTGAGCCACATCGTTTTCTCGTGGACTCAATTGCATCAGCACAGTGCGGCTGCGGGCTGCCAGCAGGAACAGATCACCGACCGTCGAGGCCTCGATCTGCAGATGCTTGCCTTCATACCCATTAGCGTCCATTGCCACCGGCAGGCAAGGGCCAGTCCAGTCCGTCCACTCGCTCAGCAGCAAGTCGACGAAACCACGTTCCGCGCAGTGCAGTGTGCCGCGCTGGTCGCATACGGCGAGCGCCAGATTGCGCGGACGGGTGAGGGTTTCGCGCATGGCCACAAGGGTGCGGATCTGGTTGGCCGATACCGCGGCAACCAGATGAAGCATGAGGTTGTTCAGCAACCGACAATCCTGATCGGAAAAGCGCGGTGCTTCGGGAGCGCGATACATCGTGAGGTGATCGCTGAGGTGGGTTTGTGGGTCGACGTACACAATGCACAGCAATTCGCCAATACCATAGGATTCGCCGAGCCAGTTGAGTCCGGGACCGTTGGAAGGGTCGCGCATGTCGACGATGACCGCTTGCCCGGGGATGTCATGGACCCTGCCGACGGTCACGTCGATATGGCGAATCGATTGCCAGTCCGGCAGGTAGCTGCGGGGCAATTTGTAGAGATAGGAGTTGTGTTCTTCAGGCAACCCCTCAATCAGCGCCGCACGCCCCCACCAGGCACTGTCGAAGGGTAACAACTGGTTGATGCAGCCCAGCGCGGCATGGTGGAAGTGCTCGATGTCTTTGTCCTGTGCCAGGCGCTGAAGCTCCAGTGTCATCGCACTGAACGCCTCCAGGAGGCTGGCGTGACCATGATCATGACGGCTCATTCGTATGTACCTCTGTGCGACATTTTTATTGTTTTCGTCACGAAGTCATTAAGGACCGGAACGTCATTTGGACGTGGGCAGGGCCTGAGGACGAGTATCGGCGGGTTGAGAGAGTATCGCTATCCTACAGATGCACGATGCCTGCTATAGGAAGGCCTTTTGTGTGTGGCAGACAGGAGCAAACGCCTCAGCAGCCACGTACAAGCAATCACCTCCCGTTTGCTATCAGATCCAGTGTCTCGATCGATGAACAAAGGACAGGCTGATGTTCTTCAAGAAACACAAACAGCAGCAGGCGCTCACTGAGACCTTGCAACTGGAACGGTTCACACAAGAAAAAAGCCAAATCGTGCAACGTCTGCGGGTCGCCGAGGAGCTGTCCAAGGGCCAGGCCTGCCAATTGGAGCGCAGCGAGCAAGCGCTTGAAACGCTTCGCCAACAGCTGAAACAGGCGCTGAGCCGCGAGCAGGCGCTTGAAGTCGAGTTAAGCCAGCATGTGCAGCTGTCCCGCCAGCATCGGCAGGAGGAGCAGATCTGGGAACTGTTGCAGTCGACGCTGACCGAGGGCTGCTGGGACATCACCGTGGTCAACGGCAATGTTCAAGACCCTGCCAGCTGCATGCGTTTCTCCAATCAGTTTCGCCTCCTGATGGGTTATGCCTCCCATGAGTTGCCCGACGGCTGGGATGCTCAGGTCGGCATCACCCACCCGGATGATCTGCCGAAAATCATGGCGATCTTCGACCGGGAAATTCTCGGACCCCACGGCAGTGGCGAATACGTCTTTGAATATCGGATGCGCCATAAGACCCGCGACTACATCTGGTGCCGCGAGCGTGGTCGTGCGGTACGTGATGAGCACGCAAAGCTTTGTCGCGTGATCGGCGCGGTACGCGACATCAGCGATGAGCGTTCGGCCAAGGCGACCCATCATCAAATGCTCGAGCAGAATCAGGCGACCTATGGCCAGATCGCAACGGTGGTGGGGGTTATCAAAGGCATTGCCGACCAGACCAACCTGCTGGCCCTGAATGCCGCCATTGAAGCGGCGAGGGCGGGAGAGGTCGGGCGCGGTTTTTCAGTGGTGGCCGATGAAGTGCGCAAACTCGCGGAAAATACCCGCCAGGCCACACATCAGATTCAGACGATGTTGCATCAGCACAAACAGTAAGCCTGCTCAGGAGCTGCCCCCCGGCAGCTCCTGAAGAACATCAGAAGGGGATGGCCACGGTCAGCTGACTGTAGACGTTGGTGCCATTGCCACCGACCTGATTACCGCCGTTGCTTTCATCCTTTTCCGGCTTATACAGGCCCACCAGCGGGGTGACGATCAGGTGCTCGTTCACCGCCCATTCGGCATACAGGTCAAGTTCACGACCATCGAGGTCCAGCGCATTGTTCTTGTGCAGGGTCTTGTAGTCGAAAAACAGCACACCAACGGTCACTGGCTCCAGCGGTTTGACTTTGAGCGCCACATGCTGGATCGCGGTGTTGCTGTTGAACGGGCCCGAATAATTACCGGCCACTTCGCCCTGGAACCAGGTACCGTAGCCACGGTTGACACCGTTGAACATCGAATCCCAATCTTTGGAATAGCGGCTGTAACGGTACGTCAGGTCCGGCGACCATGGCAGGTCGGCAAAGGTGTAGCCGGCTTCGGTGTACCAGGCTTTTTCCGGGCCGGCGTCCTTGTCCTGCCAGGCATATTCGAAGGAAAAGTGAGCGTTCTCTATTCCGGCATTGCCAGCGCCCCGCAGGCTATAGATGTTCATGCCTTCACGTTGCTTCTGGAAGTCGCTGGCATAACGATCATCGACGTCGATGCCGTGAATATAGGTCAGCCCGAGGGTACCTGGCGCGGCGGTGTATTCCAGGGTGCTGGCGGCCATCTCGGTCTTGGCCTGAGCGCGGTTATCCGACTTGATCCACATCAGGCTGCCATGAACGCCTTCCTTGCCGCCCAAGCGCAGAACGGCGGTTTCGTCGAAGGCGTGGCGTGCCGCGAGATAATAGGCACCACCTCGGTTGAACTCACCGTCCGCCACACCTTTACCCAGGTTCAGGCCGTCGTCGTTGATGATAAAACCGTCACCGAGAGTAATGACCTGGCGCCCAAACGACACATCCACACCATCCTTGCCAAGTACCGGGAACAGGTCGCCGGAACGCCAACCGGCGAAGGCTTCATCAAACTTTGTAGTTCGTTCGGTGCCGTCGGTGATGCCCGCCGCATCGCCATCGCCCCAGGTACCGGAACTGACCAGATTGGCCGTGCCATAGGCGCTGCCCAGGTCGCCGAGCGTTTGCTCGACACTCAAGCCATACTTGATAAATCCTTCGCGCCAGCTAGACCCGCCTGTGGTGCCGTCATAGTTCTTGCGACTGTTGAACATCCCATAGACGGCGAGGAAGTTGCCGGTGACCTTGGTGTCGTTATCGGCATACAGCTCGTAGGCCTGGGCCGACGAGTCGGCGATCAAGAGCGCGATACCCAGACCAACGGCCTTGGACAGCGATCGTGCTTTCAGTGTTTGCTCCATTGTTGTTTTCCCCAGCTTTTGTTGGACAGCTCGATAGGTCGAGTGCGCATTAGGGCGACTGGAGGCGGGGGAAGTCTTTCACCTGCGTGCCAGATAATTGATCCTGTCAGCCAAGCACCGGACCTTGGCAGGGAGCAACAAAACCGGCGGCAGGCATGGGCAAGACGATCAGGGCGGGAGGGGCGCAAAGTGGTTCTGCACAGGGCGCCGTTTCGATCAGGGACTGGCTGGGGAAGGCGTTATCGCCGGCTCCTTGAACGGCTCGATTCATACAATAGAAAAATCCGCTTTCGAGGATCTGCACTATGTCGATCAATGACAGGCTCACAGAGCATTTGAACCGGGGTACGGTCGGTTTTCCCACCGCACTTGCCAGCACCATCGGCCTGATCATGGCCAGTCCGGTGATACTCACCGCGACCATGGGGTTTGGCATTGGCGGCAGCGCTTTTGCGGTGGCCATGTTGATCGCCGTGGTAATGATGCTGGCCCAGGCGACGACCTTCGCTGAAGCTGCGTCGATTCTGCCGACCACCGGTTCGGTCTACGATTACATCAACTGCGGCATGGGCCGTTTCTTTGCAATCACCGGTACATTGTCGGCCTACCTGATTGTCCATGTGTTTGCCGGAACTGCGGAAACCATACTTTCGGGCGTCATGGCACTGGTGAACTTCGAGCATCTCAACACGCTGGCCGAATCGGTCGGTGGTTCGTGGTTGCTTGGGGTGGGGTTCGTCGTTGTGTTCGGGATCCTCAATATCTTCGGCGTCAGCGCGTTCGGTCGGGCCGAAATCATCCTGACCTTCGGCATGTGGACGACCCTGATGGTGTTCGGCGTGTTGGGGCTGATCGCGGCACCGGCTGTGCAACTGGATGGCTGGTTCGGTGAGTCGCTGGTGGGCACAGACTTGATCACCATTTTGTCGCTTGTGGGCATGGCCATGTTCATGTTCGTTGGTTGCGAGTTCGTCACACCCTTGGCGCCGGATCTGCGCCAATCGGCCAGGGTCATGCCCAAGGCGATGATTCTGGGTTTGCTCAGCGTGGCGACATGCATGTTCATCTACGGTGCAGCGATGAAACGTCAGGTGGAAAACGTGTTATTGGATGCGGCCAGCGGTGTGCATCTGCTTGACACGCCCATGGCGATTCCAAAGTTCGCCGAGCAGGTAATGGGTGATATCGGTCCGATATGGCTGGGTATTGGCTTCCTGTTTGCCGGCGCGGCGACCATCAATACGTTGATGGCGGGAGTGCCGCGGATTCTTTACGGTATGGCGGTCGATGGGGCATTGCCCAAGGTCTTCACTTACCTGCACCCACGCTTCAAGACGCCCCTACTGTGCATTGTGGTGGTGATGCTGATTCCTTGCCTGCATGCGCTGTATCTGGGCGGCAACGCCGACAACATCATGCCCCTGGTGCTGGCTGCCGTATGCGCCTGGAGTTTTGCTTATCTGCTGGTGACGCTGTCAGTGGTGATCCTGCGGATTCGTCGCCCCGATCTGCCACGGGCTTATCGCTCGCCGTTCTTTCCACTGCCGCAGATTGTCTCCAGCATCGGTATTCTGCTGGGCATGTGGTTTATTACGCCGCCCGGTATGAATCCGGCGGACATCTATATCCCTTTTGGCGTGATGCTCGGTTGCACGGCGGTGTATGCGCTGTTTTGGACGTTAGTCGTGCAGAAGGTCAATCCATTCAAGCCGGCGTTGGTGGAAGACGTGCTGGCCAAGGAGTTTTCCTATGAGCCTGGCAAGCATCACAACGATTATCTCGACCATGCTGCAAAAACTGTCTGAGCTGTTCAGTGCCAGTCGCGCCCCGGCCGGTTATCGGCCGGGTGTGACGCTTGAGCACCTGCGGCGCAACCTCGGCCTGGCCAGTTTCGAGCAGACAGAGCTGACAGTGGCCCGGGCTTCGCTGGACGATGGCAGCTTGCAATTGGAGATCGTCGAGCGCACCGAGTCGCAGCTGTTGATGCACCTGGTTATGACCGAATTCGTGCTGCGGGTGCCTGCTACAAGAGAGGGCATGGCGAGCTTTGAACTGCACCATACCGGGTCGGTTCGACGGACCGGAATCCGCTGTCGGCAACATGCTGGAGACGCGGCACTGTTGGTCGGTTTGGAAGCCGGATTACTGGCGGACAGTATGCTGCAGCAAGCGCTGATGCCGCTGGATTTCAAACGCTTGCGCATCGATCTACAAGCGCGTCAATGGTGCGTGCGGCTGGAGCATATGGGCGGTAGCGAAGTGGTCAACCGGATGCCGGCCTTTCGTCGCTACATCGCCTTGAGCCGTGAGCAGCGCGACTGGCTGCTCGAGTCCTTGAGTGGTTTGCAGCGAGTGCTGCGCACGCTTTGAGTTTGGCATCATAAATGCTTTCACATACGGCTATCAGTACTTGTTGCGCACATATAGATAACATGTTAACTATTGCGCTACAAAAACAAAAAGCCATTGTGGAGATACCCATGAGCATCCAACAGGTTGTGCAAGACGGGCTGGAAAACTGGACCCGGGATCTGCGAGCTGTTTGCGGTCACTTCGACACAGAACTGGCCTTCAACCGCGCGCTGTTCATCGGTGAGGTTTCCAAGTTCTCCCGAGGCGGTCTGCCGCTGGCCAACCTGCGCACCAATGCGGGCCTCATCAAGCGCCCCAAGACCAACCCCGACCACGATAACGACCAGCATTGTTTCCTGGTCAGCCAGCGCAGCGGCTACGCCCAGATCACCCAGAATGGCCGGAGCATCCAGCTGGCCCCCGGGGATATGCTATTGATGGATTCGACAGGGTCCATCGAAATCACCCCCTTTGGCCTGATCGAGCATGCCTCCCTGTCCTTGTCTCGCAATGAAGTGTGCAAGCAACTCGGCAGCCAGCTCGGGACCTTCGGCAAGATTTCCTCGAGCAAGGCCTGCGGGCGGATGCTGCACGTGTTGATGGATCAGCTATGCAAGGACAACCTGGAGGGCGAGTGTGCCGTGGGCGAGGGTGAGGCCTTGCAGTGTGCTTTTGCTTCGCTACTCGGCTCGGCATTCGAGCAGGATCATGATTCACGGGGCGACAGCGCCTCGTTGCAGGGCAATAACCTGCGCAGCTATGTGCAGAAAGTCATTGATGAATCCCTGACCCAGCCCGGTCTGAGCCCGGTGGGCCTGGCCAATCGACTGAACATTTCAGTGCGGCATTTGTACCGGTTGTTTGAGGAACAGGACGATAGCGTTTGTCGCTACATTCAACGGGCTCGGCTCAAACGCAGCGCCGATGACCTGACCAACCCTTTCCTGAGGACTGAATCGATTACCTCGATTGCCTACAAGTGGGGCTTCACCGATTCGGCGCATTTCAGCCGCTCGTTCAAGAAGCAGTTCGAGCTATCGCCCAAGGATTTTCGTTCCAGCCATTTGCAGCAGGCGGCGGGGGCGGCGTGAGTCTTTGACTGGATGTAAAAAGGGGGCTTTCCAAAGCCCCCTTTTTAGTATTGAAAAAAGCTGTATCAAACCTCTGGCAAGGTCGATCCCCCATCGACCACCAGCGTCTGCCCGGTAATGTAGCTCGCCAGATCCGACGCCAAAAACAGCATGGCTCCGGCGATATCGGCCGCAGTGCCCAATCGTCCCAAAGGCACACGGCTGGCGATATCGTCGTTGACCTGGTCGCCCCCCAGATTACCCATGGCAGGCGTCGCGATCATGCCGGGCTCAGCGCCATTGACCCGCACGTTGTATCCGGCCAGCTCCAGTGCGGCATTGCGAATGAAACCGTTAACCCCGGCCTTGGATGCCGCATAGTGGCTCAGTCCTGGATAGGCCACCCGCGGACCGGTGACCGATGAAGTCACCAGCACGCAGCCCTGACCCTGACGACGGAACATCGGCAAGGCCGCCTGAGTCAGCCAGAATAGTGCCGAGAGATTGACGGCCAAGGTGCGGTCGAGAATGGACGGAGTGATCTCGGCGAAGGGAGTCAGTGGAAAATACCCAGCGTTGTGCACCAGGATATCCAGCCGACCCAAACGCTGCTCCAGGCCCTGAACCAGTTCGAACACCGCTGTGGACTCGGCCAGGTCGACGAACACGGCTTCGACCTGACACGCCCGCCCAGACAACTCGATGGCCAGCGCCTGAGCCTGGGGCAGTTGCAAGTCGGCGATCACCACGCGTGCACCGCGCAAGGCGAAGGCTTCGACAATCGCACGGCCAATACCCTGGGCACCGCCGGTCACCAGTACGGTTTTACCGCTGAAGTCCAGATCTTTGAAAGTGCAGCCTTCAGACATGAGGTTGCTCCATATGGGTATAGGCCAGGGTCGGCACATCGACGATGCTCGAACCGCCGTCGGCCACAAGGGTCGCGCCGGTGATGATCGAGGCCTCGCTGGACGCCAGGAAGCGACAGACCCTGGCGATTTCCTCGGCACTGGCCGGCCGGCGCAACGGCACGTCAGCGCAGACCCGGCCATAGGCTTGCTGCAGCGTCTCACCGTAAAAATCCATCAGCGGCTGCATCTCTTGATCGGCCATGGGCGTGCGGACCCAGCCCGGGCAGACGGCATTCACCCGCACGCCGCGTGGACCGTAATCCCTGGCCAGCGAGCGGTTGAGGCCGAGCAGGGCGTGCTTGGCCGTGGTGTAGCCGCAGACTTCGGGGCCTGCCGCCAATGAGGCAATGGAACCGATCAGCACGATGTTACCGGCACTTTCCAGCAGCAGCGGCAGGCAGGCCCGAGCACTGTAGAAGGCGCTGTCGAGATTGCTGCGCAACGCCGCTTCCCAGGTTTGCGGACTGGTCTGAGTGGCGCTGCCCAGACCATGACCACCGGCACAGGCCAGCAGCACATCAAGCCGACCATAACGCTGGCGAATCTGCGCGACGAAACCTTCCCAGGTGTCCGGGCAGGCTGCATCACCGACCAAAACCTGGCCGCCAGTTTCCCCGGCAATCTGCTCCAGAGGCTCGCGACGGCGGCCGATCAGCACCAGATTGGCGCCTTCGGCTGCGTACAGCCGAGCGCAGGCGGCACCGATGCCAGTCCCGGCGCCGGTGATTGCAACGATACGTGGCTCAGGCATCGGGATACTCCGTCTGGTTGAGAACCTGGCAGTAAGAGGCGACCGGAAAGTTCGACAGTTCATCGAAGGACGACCCGGCATAACCGAAGATCTTGCCGTCGCTGCGGTGCTGTTGCATGTCGATCAGCACCACACCGAGGGTCGGGATGATCTTCTCGCGCCAGACGAACAGGTACAGCTGATCAGCGATCTTGTAGTAGTGGCAGCGGTCGGTGTCGCACAGGCCTTGCTCGACGCCCTTGAGGCACTGCCAGGAATAGAATTGATCGTTGAGGTAGATGTGCTCGTAGACTTCGCTCGGGCTGTAGCGATACATATTGCGCAGGCCGGTCAGTTCGCTGGTCGGTGCGTGTGGGCACTGGCCTTCCTGCCATGGACGATCGAGGCTGCCATGCAGGAAATCCACCTCGACCGAGGTCAGGTTCTTGCCGGCCAGTGCGCGGCTGTAGAGGCCTTCGCGGGTTTGCTCCTGGCTCGGCATGCGGCCGATCACGGCGGTGAACGCAGCGCTGGCGGTGTCGAGCACCAGGCTCACCGACCAGGCTTGAGCGCCTTCTCGCTTGATGAAATCCACCAGATACAGACCGGGGCGCACCGAAGTTGCCCGATACGCTGCGGTGCCGTTGGAGTGACCGTTTGCAGCGGTCCAGGACACCGTTTCGGTGTCGAAACGATGTTCGATCTGCCAGCCATTGGCGAAGTTCAGCATGAAGGTCTTGCCATTCAGGTCGGCCAGGTTCGGCAGGATAAAAGCTTCTGGGGCGAAGCCGTCGGCCAGGGCGCCAACGGTGATCCAGTCAGAGGGTTTGGTCATTGCAATGCTCCGGTTAAGTGAAGTAGCGACCTGAATCATGCCGCTCGGATTCTGGCTCGCCTATCAACCGGATGGTTGAACCGGTTTAGAGAAACAGCGTCCCCACCAACTCGGTACGACTGGCCACGCCAGTTTTGCGAAACAGGTTGATCAGGTGAGTCTTGATGGTCGGCAGACCGACGTTCAGTTCCCGGGCCAATTGCTTGTTGCTGGCGCCTTGGCGCAACAGCAACGCGATCTGCCGCTCCTTGGGCGTCAGGCCGATCAGCGGATCTTCGCAGAGCTGCATGTTCGCCACGGCCAGTTGCAGCAGAGACTGCAAGGCATTGAGCTGGACCAACTGGTCGGTGGTGAAGGCGCCTTGTTCGGCGGTGCGTAACAATGAGATGGCGGCCTGAGGCTGGCCGGCGCTATGGGCAAGGATTTCCACCACATCGACGACGCCATAGCGTTGCAGGAAATCCCGATAGCGCCGGCTGTCCCGCGTCGGCTGTCGGGCCATGGCCAGTCCTAGCGGCACTACGACCAGCCCGCTGGACAGGCAATTGCGCGGTTGCAGCGGGTCGAATTGACGGTAGTTGTCGAGATAGTCGCGATGCATCTCGCCGCTCATGCAATGCAGCTGGAAATCACGGGCTTGCAGGTGCCGGTCGACACAGTAGAACGCCGCCTGACTGGCAGGAACGAGTTGAGTGAAAGCCTGCAGGCAATGGCCAGCGACTTCCTGAGTAGGGATGGCGTTCATGGTAAGTAACCTTCGCCAAAAAGGCTGCCGGTGGGAGTCGGCAGCCGGGATCGATCAGGCAACAGCGAAATAATGCTTCACAAAGCTTTCACTGACAACTTCCCAGAGCACAGGCGTGCCCTTGGTCACGAACCAGCTGTCACCGGCCTTGTAGCGAGAACTCTGGCCGGTGGATTCGTCGGTCAGGACCACTTCACCGGTGACTACGGTGGCTTGTTCGGCGAACGGATAGACCATCCGGAACTTGCCCTGGGTGGTGCCGAAGTAAGCACTGCTGACCGGGTCGGTCGGCGCTCCGAAGGTCATTTTGCCGAAGGCCCGGACTTCGCCTTCGAGGATTTCCGAGCCAAGGTCGGCGACGGTGCCCCAGGCATCCAGTTCGGATAGCTGGATGTCTTGCTTGAGGGTAGTAAGGCTCATGGCAGTTGCTCCTGATGAGTAAAAAAAATGAAAGGGAAGAACGCCTCGGCCGTCAGCGGCGCCCGTTCCAGTAACCCGAAAGCTGGTGCCAGGATTTGCCGGCGGTCAGCAACAAGGGGCGGAACGCATCTTTGCCAAGGATGGTCGGGCGGTGGATCGAGCTGACCAGGTCATAGCGCGCCGAACCTTCACTCATGCCCTCAGCCAGCACCTTGCAGATGATGTGGCTGGGTGTGACGCCGAAGCCCGAATAGCCTTGAACGAAGAAGGCGTTACTGCGACCGGGCAGGGTGCCGATCTGCGGGAACAGGTTCGGGCTGCAGGCCATCGGACCACCCCAGGCCAGGTCGATTTTCACGTCCTTGAGATAGGGGAAAATCTTCAGCATCAGGCGGCGATTCCAGGCCTTCAGGTCCAGGGGAATATGTTCGACCAAAGGGGTGGCGGCACCGAACAGCAGGCGGTTTTCGTTGGTGACACGGTAGTAGTCGATCACCGGGCGAATGTCGCTGTAGGCGCCGCGAATCGGGCTGATGCGGTTGATCAGCTCGTCCGACAGTGGCTCGGTCATCATCTGGAAGGCGTACGTGTTGATGGTCGAGCGGTGCAGTTCGGGTTCCAGTTTGTTGAGGAAGCTGTCGCAGGCCCACAGCAGTTTGCTGGCCTTGACCGAGCCGCGCCCCGTGCGCACGGTAATGCGCTCGCCATAGCTGACTTCCAGGGCCGGGCTGTTCTCGAAAATTCGCACGCCGAGACTGACCACTGCCTTGGCTTCACCGAGCAGCAGGTTCAGCGAATGGACGTGACCGCCGCCCATGTGCAACAGAGCACTGCTGTAGGCGTCGGAGCCAATGATTTGCTTGACGTCCGAACCGCCGAGAAAGCGGATCTCGTGTTTGGTGTTGATCGATTTGAAGTCTTTTTCCCAAGCGCGCAGGGTCTTTTCCTGGCGAGCGTTGAAACCCATGTAGCCGTAGCCGTGACAGAAGTCGGCATCGATGTCGTACTTGGCGATGCGATCTTTGATGATGTCCGCACCCAGGTCGCTGATCTCAAAGACCTGACGCAGACCGTCCTCACCCACGTCTTTCTTGATCTTCTCCAGGTCGTGACCGATGCCGGCCATGATCTGTCCACCATTACGCCCGGTGCCGCCAAAACCCAGGTAACGCGCCTCCAGCACGACGATATTGGTGATGCCTTTTTCGGCGAGCTCCAGTGCGGTATTGATGCCGGAGAAACCACCGCCAATGATCACAACGTCAGCTTCCACATCCTGTTCCAGCGTCGGGAAGCTGAGGTTGTATTTTTTGGTGGCCGTGTAATAGGTGGGCGTTTCGATATTGATCATGGCGCAGCCTGAAAAAGTGAAGAAAAACTCAACGCAGGGCCTTTAGGAAGCTCTGTACCGGACGACTTCTATTAAGAGCTCTGGCGGGGCGGATGTCTTGATTCTCTGTGCCGGGATTTTTGATTCAGCGCGCCAGAGCCTTCGGGAGCCAAACAAGTTATAGCGTTTTGTGAGTTGGACAGTGGTAGAGTTTCGTTAAACTATTAACTAAATCAACCGTGATTCTGACTTCCATGCATAAACCCCGGCAATCCCTGACCTTGACCCTATTGCAGGCCCGTGAAGCGGCCATGAGCTTTTTTCGTCCCTCGCTCAACCAGCACGGTTTGACTGAACAACAGTGGCGGGTTATCCGCATCCTCAGTCAGCACGACGAACTGGAAATCTACCAACTGGCGGAACTGGCTTGCATCCTCAAACCAAGCATGACCGGTGTGCTGGTGCGAATGGAGGCGGCCGGGATGGTCCATCGGCGCAAGGCCGAGCAAGATCAGCGGCGGGTGCTGGTGACTCTGGCCGAAAAGGGCGAGGCGTGCTTTGCGTCCATGAGCCAGTGCATGGAAGAGAACTACCAGCGGTTGCAGGCTCAGTTGGGAGAGGAGAAGTTGCAGACGTTGCTCGGGCTGCTCAATGAGCTGAAGACCATCAAGCGCTAGAGACAAAACACGGTGTCAGAAATAGCCGGGATCTAATGTGGGAGCTTGCTCGCGATGACGTCGGTACATTCAACATCACTGTCGACGGATCCACCGCTATCGCGAACAAGCCCACACACGAGATCCGCTGTGTTTTACATACCTGACGCAGGCCAACCGACTTATTTGATACTCAGGCACATGTACTTCTGCTCGATGTAATCATCGATCCCGTATTTCGAACCTTCACGGCCCAATCCTGACTGCTTGATCCCGCCAAACGGCGCCACTTCGGTGGAGATCAGCCCTTCGTTGACTCCGACCATGCCGTACTCCAGCGCTTCGCTGACGCGCCAGGCGCGGCCCAGGTCGCGAGTGTAGACATAGGACGCCAGACCGAACTCGGTGTCGTTGGCCATGGCGATTGCCTCGGATTCGGTGTCGAAACGGAACAGCGGTGCCAGCGGGCCGAAGGTCTCATCCCGGGCCACCAGCATGGCCGGGGTGACGTCGCCGAGCACCGTGGGTTCGAAGAAGTTGCCGCCCAGCGCATGGGGTTTGCCGCCGGCCAGCAGCGTGGCGCCCTTGGCCAGCGCGTCGCTGATATGTTCCTCGACCTTGGCCACGGCCTTGGCGTTGATCAGCGGCCCTTGTTGCGCGCCTTCGGTCTCGGCCCGGGCGACCTTGAGGGCGTTGACGGCCAGTACCAGGCGGCGGGCAAACTCGTCATAGACACTGTTCTGCACCAGCAAGCGGTTGGTGCAGACACAGGTCTGGCCGCTGTTGCGGAATTTCGAGCCGATAGCACCTTCCACCGCGGCATCCAGGTCGGCGTCTTCGAAGACGATAAAGGGCGCGTTGCCGCCCAGTTCCAGGCTGACTTTCTTGATGGTTTGCGCACATTGGGCCATCAGCAATTTGCCGATACCGGTGGAGCCTGTGAACGAGAGTTTCTGCACCGCCGGGTTCCCCGTCAGCTCGCCACCGATTTCCCGTGAGCGGGTGCCGGTGACCACATTCAGCACCCCGGCCGGAATGCCGGCGCGTTCGCCGAGTTCAGCCAGGGCCAGGGCCGACAGTGGGGTTTCCGACGCTGGTTTGAGCACCACGGTACAGCCAGCGGCCAGCGCCGGACCGACCTTGCGGGTGATCATTGCATTGGGGAAATTCCATGGCGTGATGGCCGCCACCACCCCGATGGCCTGTTTGATCACCACCAGCCGCCGGCCTTGTTTGTCGTGAGGAATTACATCGCCGTAGACCCGTTTGGCCTCTTCGGCGAACCACTCGATAAAGCTCGCGCCATAAGCCACTTCGCCGCGACTCTCGGCCAGTGGCTTGCCTTGTTCCCAACTGAGCAGGCGGGCCAGGTCTTCCTGATTGGCCATGATCAGCTCGAACCATGTGCGCAATACGTTGCTGCGCTCCTTGGCGGTCTTACCACGCCAGGTGGGCAGGGCCGCCTGGGCCGCAGCGATGGCGCGGGTGGTTTCGGCCTGGCCGAGGGAGCTGACTTGGGCGATGGTTTCGCCATCCGCCGGGTTGGTCACCGCGAAACGTGTGCCGTCATCGGCTTCGATCCATTGGCCATTGACATAAGCCTGTTCGCGCAGCAGTTGCAAATCATCAAGTTTCATCGGACTTCTCGAAAAAATCAGTACACGCCGCCGGAGCTGGTGGGCACCGGGGCATCTTTGAATTTGCCAGCGAGGGATTGCAGGCCGCGCATCAGCACCGTGGTGTCGACACCGACTGCAACAAACGCTGCGCCCAGCTCGATATAGCGCCGGGCAAGTGTCTCGTCAGCACTGAGAATGCCTGCGGCCTTGCCAGCTTTCTGAATTCGCACAATGGCGTCCTCGATGGCCGCCTGCACCTCAGGATGGCCCGGATTGCCGCGATGGCCCATGGATGCGCTCAAATCTGCCGGCCCGATAAAGACCCCGTCGACACCTTCTGTAGATGCGATGGCATCCAGGTTGGCCAGGCCTTCGCGGTTCTCGATCTGCACCAGCAGGCACATCTGCGCATCGGCCTGATCGAGGTAGCCGGGAATGCTGTTCCAGCGCGAAGCACGGGCCAGCGCACTGCCAACACCGCGTATACCCTGGGGCGGGTAGTGAATCGCGCGCACCAGTTCTCGTGCCTGCTCAGCACTTTCGACCATCGGGACCAGCAGGGTCTGGGCGCCGATATCCAGCACCTGTTTGATCAGCGTGGTATCGCCGATCACCGGGCGGATGATCGCCTGGCTTGGGTAGGGCGCGACGGCTTGCAACTGGCTGAGCATGCCGCGCAGGTCATTGGGCGCATGTTCGCCGTCGATCAGTAGCCAATCGAAACCGGCATTCGCCGCCAGCTCGGCGCAATAGGCATCTGCCAGACCGAGCCAGAGACCGATCTGTGCTTCGCCGCTTTTCAGGCGTTGCTTGAAGCGGTTGATGGGCATTTCCATAGAACGGTTCTCCAGGGATCAGACGAAGCGGCAGGAGATGGAACCCAGCATGTCGTAATCGACATGGAAGGTATCGCCGGGGTTGGCCGTCACAGGACGGGTGAAGGAGCCTCCGAGAATGATCTGCCCCGCTTCCAGGGTGACGTCGTA
>Ga0255334_1000115_pt1 | contig 87111 bp, 85 predicted proteins | sample EtOH5_35cm_T3_12_FD_202080 | JGI IMG/M metagenome (GOLD analysis project Ga0255334, IMG submission 202080) | Sandy soil microbial communities from University of British Columbia, Vancouver, Canada - EtOH5_35cm_T3_129 | ecosystem: Engineered > Artificial ecosystem > Sand microcosm > Unclassified ...
CCTCGCGGGGTAAGACGGGCATGTTTATGCAGGTTCATCCGGGGCTCCTGGAAGGCTGTGTGGGTCGCGCTTCCAGAATTCCGGGAACGCCCCGGATGAACAACCTACTGAGAGATCACACCTAGCGCTCCACCGGTGCCCGCTGGCAGAGCTGGACCAGCGCCTGCGCCCAGGCCGGATCGTCGTTCAGGCAGGGAATCAGGACGAACTCCTCGCCACCGGCGGCGAGGAACTGCTCGCGCCCGCGCTGGCCGATCTCCTCCAGGGTTTCCAGGCAGTCGGCGACGAACGCCGGACACATCACCAGCAGCTTCTTCACCCCCTGGGCGGCCAGTTCGTCCAGCCGCGCCTCGGTGTAAGGCTCGATCCACTTGGCCCGTCCCAGGCGCGACTGGAACGACAACGACCACCGCTGCGGCCCCAGGCCGGCGCGCTCGGCGAAGCCGTGCGCGGTGCGCAGGCACTGGGCCCGGTAGCAGCCCTCCAGCACCGAGCCCTCGGCCCGCCGACAGCACTCGGCGCCCTTCAGGCAGTGCGCGCCGCTGGTATCGCGCTTGTGCAGATGGCGCTCGGGCAGGCCGTGGAAGCTCAGCAGCAGGTGGTCGAAACCCTGCTCCAGGTAGGGCCGGGCCCTGGCCAGCAGCGCGTCCAGGTACTCGGGCTGGTCGTAGAACGGCGGCAGGACCGAAAGCTCGAGATCCAGCTCTTGCTGGCGGATGACCCGGCGGGCTTCTTCCACCACCGTGGTCAGGGTGCTGTCGGCGAACTGCGGATAGAGCGGCGCCAGGACGACGTGGGAGATGCCCTGTCCGGCCAAACGCAGCAGGGCGCCCTCGATGGACGGCTCGCCATAGCGCATGGCCAGCTCCACCGGGCCGTGCGGCCAGTGGGGAATCACCGCCCGGTGCAGGCGGCGGCTGATCTCCACCAGCGGCGAACCCTCCGGCCACCAGATCGAGGCGTAGGCGTGGGCGGACTGCGCCGGCCGGCGCCGCAGGATCAGCGAGACCAGCAGGCGGCGCAGCGGCCAGGGCAGGTCGATCACGTAGGGATCCATCAGAAACTGGTCGAGATAGCGCCGCACATCGGCCACTTCGGTGGAGGCCGGTGAGCCCAGGTTCACTAACAACAACGCCTTGTCGGTCATGCACTGTTCCTGTTCAGGAGTTCGCCGGAGCCGGTCGCGCCGACAGAAGATCCGCCAGCGCCGCCTCCGGATCGGAAAAACGGAAATCGAAGCCATCCGCCAGCAGGCGCGCCGGCAGCGCGCGCTGGCCACCGAGCAGCAACCCGGAGAGCTCGCCCAGGCCCAGCCGCAGAGCCACCGCCGGCACCGTCAGGAAGGCCGGCCGATGCAGGCAGCGACCCAGCGCCCGGACGAACTCGGCATTGCGCACCGGCCCCGGCGCACAGGCGTTGTACGGCCCGCTCGCCTGCGGCCGCTGCAGCAGATGGTCGATCAGGGCGACCTGATCGTCCAGGTGGATCCAGGGCATCCACTGCCGGCCGCTGCCCTGGCGCCCGCCGAGACCGAGGCGGAACAGCGGCAGCAGACGGGACAGCAGGCCGCCGTCGCGGGCCAGCACCAGGCCGGTGCGCAGCAACGCCACGCGCATGCCCAGCGCCTCAGCCTGGCGCGCGGCATCCTCCCAGGCACCGCACAGCCGGCTGGCGAAGTCCTCGGCGGCGGGCGGGCAGTCCTCGGTCAGCTCGCGGTCGCCGCCATCACCGTACCAGCCCACCGCCGAGCCGGACAGCAGCAGCGACGGGCGCTGTTCGCGCCGCGCCAGCCAGTGGATCAGGCGCTCGGTGAGCCGCACCCGGCTGTCCCACAGCAGTTCCCGGCGGGCCCGGGTCCAGGGCCGGTCGGCGATGGGGGCGCCGGCCAGGTTGACCACCGCATCCAGCGGCTCGCCGTCCAGCTCGTGCAATTCGCCGATACCGCGCACCTGCGGCCCGCACAGTGCGGCCACCTGCTGCGGCGAGCGGCTCCAGACCGAGAGCCGATGGCCCCCGGCCTGCCAGTGGCGGCACAGGGCCCGGCCGATCAGGCCGGTGCCGCCGGTCAGCAATATGTGCATGGTGAGCTCCTTGCATGCCGTTTGCGCCCATGCCCCCTGCCAGCATGCGCGGCTCGGGGGTTGCCGCTCGTACAAATCGGTGACGAGCGCATCACAACCTTATACAAAACTAAAATATTGTACAATTTTTTGCGGCAGCGTAGCCTGCGCAAAGGCAGGACATGTCGGAATGGCATCAAACCCGAGGCACAGTCCCGCAACCGGCACGGAACGGCTACCGGCGCCTCCCCATCCCCAGAAGGACCTGTGCCCCCTAACCCATGCGTTTAGCAGGAGCATGAGATGTTCTCCCTAAAAACAAAAACCGGGCTGGCTACCCTACTCGAGCGACAGCCGCACGGCCGCGAACTCGCGGCCGAACGCGAAGCCCTGCGCCAGGCGATGGCGATGATCGAGTTCAGCCCCGACGGCCTGATCCTCGACGCCAACCCGCTGTTCCTCGACCTGCTCGGTTACTCGCTGGACGAGCTGCGCGGCCAGCATCATTGGCTGCTGTGCGAAGAGGAGTTCGCCGACAGCCCGGAATACGCACGCTTCTGGCAGCGGCTGCGCGAGGGCCAGAGCTTCAGCGACCAGGTCCTGCGCCTGGCCAAGGACGGACGCAGAGTCTGGCTGGAGGCCAATTACCTGCCGGTGCGCGACCGCCACGGCACGGTGACCCGCATCCTCAAGCTGGCCTCGGACGTCACCGAGCGCACCCTGCGCATGCAGACCCAGGCGAGCTTCACCCAGGCCATCGACCGCTCCATGGCGGTCATCGAGTTCGACCTGCAGGGCCAGGTGCTCGACGCCAACGCCAACTTCCTCAAGGTCATGGGCTACCGCCTGGAGGACATCCGCGGCCAGCACCACAGCCGGTTCTGCCCGACGAGCGAGACGCAGAGCCCGGCCTACGCCCAGTTCTGGGCCAAGCTGCGGCGCGGCGAATTCGTCAGCGGACTGTTCCGCCGCGTCGGCAAGGCCGGCAACACCATCTGGCCACAGGCCACCTACAACCCGGTCTACGACGTCAAGGGACGGCTCTACGGAGTGGTCAAGTTCGCCTCGGACGTCACCGAGCAGGTGGAACAGCGCGAAGCCGAATCCCGCGCCGCGACGCTGGCCTTCGAGACTTCCCTGCAGACCGACCGGCACGCCCGCCAGGGCACCGAGGTGGTCCAGCAGACGGTGAACGTGGTGCAGGACATCGCCGCGGAACTGCAGCGGGTGGCCCAGAACATCGGCGCGCTGAACGCGCAGTCCGACGAGATCGGCGCCATCGTCGTGGCGATCCGCAGCATCGCCGAGCAGACCAACCTGCTGGCGCTGAACGCCGCCATCGAGGCGGCGCGGGCCGGCGAGCAGGGCCGCGGTTTCGCCGTGGTGGCGCAGGAGGTGCGCAACCTGGCCGCCCGCACCAGCCAGGCGACCCAGGCGATCGCCGAGGTGGTGCGCAAGAACCAGGAGCTGGCCCAGCTCGCGGTCAGCAGCATGGAGGCCGGCACGCGCCAGGCCGAGCAGGGGGTGAAGCTAGCCAACGAGGCCGGCGCGGTGATCCTCGACATCCACCAGGGCGCGCAGAAGGTGGTCGAGGTGATCGGCCAGTTCGCCCGCACCGTCGAACGCCTGCAACAGGCGCCCAGCGGCGCCTGAGCCGATTCCCGCGGCGCCTCAGGCCGCGGGCCACTCCACCGCCGGCAGGCACTCGAAACCGGGCCGGGCCAGCAGGTAACCCTGGAACAGGTGGATGCCCAGCGCCTGCAGCTCGCGCAGCTCGCCGGGGGTCTCGATCCCCTCGGCGATCACCTCGATGTTCAGCGCTCGACACACCCCGACGATGCCCTGGACGATGGCCCGGCGCACCGGATCGGCGTCCACGCCGCGCACCAGCGCCATGTCCAGCTTGATGATGTCGGGCTGGAACTCGGCCAGCAGGTTGAGCCCGGAATAGCCGGCGCCGAAGTCGTCGATGGCGGTCTTGAAGCCCTGGCGGCGGTACTCGCGGATGATGCTCTTCAGGTGCTCCTTGTCCACCAGCTCTTCGTTCTCGGTGATCTCGAAGACGATCCGCTCGGTGGGAAAGCCGAAGCGCTGCGCCGCTTCCAGGGTGGCGCGGATGCAGGTGGCCGCCTGGTACACCGCGTTGGGCAGGAAGTTGATGCTGACGTGGCAGGGAATGCCCAGGCGCGCCGCCAGCTCCACCGCCTTGACCCGGCAGGCCTGATCGAACGCGTAGCGGTTGTCGCCGTCGACCCGCTGCAGGATCGTCGCGGCGCCGCTGCCGTCGGTACCGCGCACCAGCGCCTCGTAGGCGAACAGGCGCCGCTCGCGCAGGTCGACGATGGGCTGGAAGGCCATGCTGAAGTCGAAATCGAGGGCTTTGCCGTCGCGACAGGCGCGGCAGGGGGAGGGAGGCAGGCTGGTTTCGGTCATGGCGAGGGTTTTCCGGATGCCGTCAGACGAGGGTTCTCGATCAACAGGAAGCGTCGCGGCCGGAGCCGCGAGCAATGGATTCGATGGATCGCGCCACGGTCGCCTCAGCGGGGGCTCTGGCCGGATACGCAATAGCGCCCGCGCCCTTCTCCCTTCGCAGCGTAGAGGGCCTTGTCCGCGCCGCGCAGCAGGCTGGGGACGTTGTCGCCCTCGGCGTAGATGCTCACCCCGGCGCTGAAGCTCAGGCGCAGGCCCTTGGCCGAGAAGCGCAGCCTGGCGCACTCGGTACGCAGCCGTTCGAGGAAGCTGCAGGCGCCTTCGGCCGTGCTCTCCGGCATGACCAGCACGAATTCCTCGCCGCCGATGCGGCCGATGCTGTCGCTGTCCCGCGCGCAGGACTTGAGCAGGCGGGCGAAGCTGACCAGCACCTCGTCGCCCACCGGATGCCCGTGGCTGTCGTTGATCGTCTTGAAGAAGTCCAGATCGATCATCATCACTGCCAGGGGACGACCATAGCGCCTGGCCACCTCCACCCGCTCGTGCATGATGTCGAGGATGCGCCGGCGGTTGCACAGGCCGGTCAGGCTGTCCGTGGAGGCCATCTCCTCCAGCTCGCGGTTGCGCTCCTCGAGCTTCTGCTCCAGCAGCTTGCGCGCGGTGATGTCGATTACGAAGCTGATGCGCCGGTAGCGGCCGTCCGGCCCGCTGATCCGGCAGGACTCGGAGAGGACCACCCGCGGCTTGCCGTCGCGGGTGACCAACTGCTGCTCGCTGCGCGGCTCCTGGCCGGTCTCGATGAAACGGCGATGGCGCTCGGCGATCTCCTCCCGCGCCTCCTCCGGCACCACCAGGGTGAGGAGCTGGCCGACCAGTTCGGCGGCGGTATAGCCGGAGAGCTGCTGGTAGGCCGGATTGACGTGCTCGAAGCGGCCCTCCTCGTCGATGATGCAGATGCCGACCGGGGCCGCGTCCAGGACCTGGCTGAAGCGGCCGAACATGGAGAGCTCCTGCTGCCGGGAGGCGGTGATGTCCAGCAGCAGCAAAAGCAGGCGCGGCGGACCCTCGCCGGCCGCGCCGCTGCGCAGGACGTGCACGCGCAGCCAGCGCCGGTCCCCCTGGACGCACACCCCGACGATCAGGTCGTTGATCGGGCGATTCTCGTCGAGCACCTGTGCGGTGAAGTCCTGCAGGGCCAGCGGCCGGTCCTCGGCGTCGCTCAGCGGCCCGAGCGCCTGCAGCCGCTGACCGGCCAGCGGCTCGGTCCCCAGCACTCGACAGGCGGCAGGGTTGGCGTAGTCGATCACGCCATCGACGCGGACAATGAGAACGCCCAGATCATCCGACGCCATCAGCTGCGCGACTGCGCCCATGGCCTCGACTTCGGGAGTGCTGCCGGAAACCCGCATTTCTTCTGCTTTCCAAGATGATTGAGTCACCAGCCCCGGACCGGGACCGGACGATACCGCCTAGCATATAACCCGCGCGAACCGCGGGATATGGGGCCGAAAGCCAAACGTCTTCGCCGCCCCCTGCCGAAACGCCCAAGCAAGGAACCCGATCCGGGCCGATCACCTGGCCCGGCGGCAATCCCGTTTCACTGCGACTACAGGGTAGCCCCATGGGACGCCACGAAGAACGGCCCCTCGAACGGGGCTCCTCGCGGGAACCACCGCACGTCCTCCCCTCGGACTGCCGCCATCATCGGGCCGATTCCGATAGACCGCACTGATGTGACTCAAGTCACGTTTTATTCGCCGATCCGGATAAGCAACTTCACCGGCCCGCCCCCATGGCGTTCGCGCCTCGCCTTCTGCCCGGCAGGGCATCACGCATCCTTCGGCCGTCAATCCTACACAAAACCTATACACACTGTTTGACTTGTATAACAAAACTCCTATCCTTGTGCATACTTATACAAAAGCAGCCGTGCTGTACACATAAGAGGTCATGCCATGTCCGCGTTCGCCTCCGGCTCCATCAAGATCGGCATCAGTGCCTGCCTGCTCGGCCAACCCGTGCGCTTCAACGGCGGCCACAAGGAATCGCGCCTGTGCAGCGATATCCTCTCCCGCCACTTCGAGTTCGTCCCGCTCTGCCCGGAGCTGGCCATCGGCCTGGGCGCACCGCGCGAGCCGATCCGCCTGGTCGGCAACCCGACCAATCCGCGCGCTCTGGGCTCGGTGAACCGCACGCTGGACGTGACCGGGGCGCTGGACGACTACGGCCGAGAAACGGCCGAGCGGCTGGACGACATCTGCGGCTTCATCCTCATGCAGAAATCGCCGTCCTGCGGCATGGAGCGGGTCAAGGTCTACCAGGAAAACGGCGTGCCGGCCGAGGGCGGCGGCCGCGGCATCTTCGCCGCGGCGCTGATGCGCGCCCGGCCGGAGCTGCCGGTGGAGGAAGACGGCCGGCTGAACGACCCGGTGCTGCGCGAGAACTTCCTGACCCGGGTCTTCGCCTACGCCGAATGGCAGCGCCTGTTGCGCTCGGGGCTGAGCCGCAAGGCGCTGATCGACTTCCACACCCGCTACAAGTACCAGTTGATGGCGACCTGCCCGGTGCAGTACCGGGCGCTCGGCCGCCTGGTCGCCGGCTGCAGCCGGCAGTCGCTGGAGGAGCTGGCGCCGCGCTATTTCGCCCAACTGATGGCGGCTCTGAAGAAGACCGCCAGCCGCGGCACCCACAGCAACGCCCTGCAGCACCTGTGCGGCTATCTGAAGGGCGTCCTGAGCGGTGCCGAGAAACAGGAGCTGCACTATCTGATCGAGCAGTACCGGCGCGGCATCATCCCGCTGGTGGTGCCGCTGACCCTGATCAAACACCACTTCCGACTCCATCCGGACGCCTACATCGAGCGGCAGGCCTATCTGCAGCCGCACCCGGAGGAGCTCGGCCTGCGCAACGCCATCTGACCATGAACGACACCTTCGATCCGGGGGCCGGCGCCCCCCTCGACGACTACCGCGCCGCCCTCGCCCGGGGCCTGCTGCCGATCCGCGAAGTGGCTAGGCAGACCGGCGTCAACCCGGTGACCCTGCGCGCCTGGGAGCGCCGTTACGGCCTGATCGTGCCGCGGCGCACGCCCAAGGGCCATCGTCTGTACTCCCCGGCGCAGGTCGGCCAGATCCGCGAGGTCCTCGCCTGGCTCGAGCGCGGCGTGGCGGTCGGCCAGGTCAAGAGCCTGCTCGGCGACGGCCTGCCGCCGCCCGGCGACGAAAGCTCGCCCTGGCGCGAGCAGCGCCGCCAGCTGCTCGACGCCATCGGCCGACTGGCCGAGCGGACGCTGGACGACAGCTTCAACCACGCCATGGCCCTCTACCCGCCGGCGACCCTGTGCCGGCAACTGCTCCTGCCGCTGCTCGACGAGCTGCAGCTGCGCTGGCGCAGCCAGACGGGCGCCCGCGCCGAACAGGTGTTCTTCCTCTCCTGGCTGCGTAGCAAGCTGGGCGCGCGCCTCTATCACAACAACCGCCTGCACAGCGGTGCGCCGCTGCTGCTGCTCAACCTCTCCGAACTGCCGATGGAGGCCGGCCTGTGGCTCTGCGCCTGGCTGGCGAGCAACGCCGAATGCCCGGTGGAGGTGTTCGACTGGCCGCTGCCCGCGCCCGAGCTGGCCCTCGCCATCGAGCGCCTGCAGCCGCATGGCGTGCTGCTCTACAGCAGCCAGGCGCTCGGGGCGGCGCAGCTGCAGTTGCTGCAGCAGAACCTCGGCCGGCCGCGTCTGCTGTGCGGCCCGGCGGCCAGCATCCACCGCGACGCACTGCTCGAAACCGACGACCTGCACCTCGCCGAAGACCCGCTGGAAGCCCTGCGCTACCTGCAGGACCGCGGCCTGCTCGGCAACATCCGAGGATGATGTCCATGCATCAACTGATCTGGTTCCGCAGCGACCTGCGCGTGCAGGACAACAGCGCCCTCGCCGCCGCCATGGCGGCCGGGCCGACCATCGCCCTCTACCTGGTGAGCCCCGGCCAGTGGCGGGAGCACGACGACGCGCCGTGCAAGGTCGACTTCTGGCTGCGCAACCTGGCCGCCCTGCAGGTCAAGCTGCAGCAGCTCAACGTGCCGCTGCTGGTCCGCCACGCCGAGTTCTGGAGCGAGGCGCCGCGGGTGCTCGACGAGGTCTGCCGGGCGCATCGCGTCGCCTGCGTGCGGGTCAACGAGGAGTACGGCATCCACGAGAGCCGTCGCGACCGCGCGGTCGCCGAGACCCTCGCCTCGCAGGGCGTGGCCTTCGAGAGCCACCTCGACCAGTTGCTGTTCCGCCCGGGCAGCGTGCTGACCCGCTCCGGCGGCTACTTCCAGGTCTTCGGCCAGTTCCGCCGGGCCTGCTACCAGCGTCTCTACGGCGAGCTGCCGGAACTGCTCGCCACGCCCGCCGCCCAGGCGCCGCTGCCGATCGCCAGCGATGCGGTGCCGACCGCCGTGGCCGGCTTCGACCTGCCCGACCAGGCCCGGCGCCGGCTCTGGCCGGCCGGCGAGATCGCCGCCCAGCACCGCCTGGCGCTGTTCGCCGAGGAGCACCTGGCCGGTTACCGGGAGCAGCGCGACTTCCCCGCCATCGACGGCACCAGCCAGCTGTCGCCCTACCTCGCCGCCGGCGTGCTGTCCCCGCGCCAGTGCCTGCACACCGCCCTGCGCGGCAATCGCGGCGAGTTCGAGAGCGGCAACCCGGGCGCCGTCGCCTGGATCAGCGAACTGCTCTGGCGCGAGTTCTACAAACACATCCTGGTGGGCTACCCGCGGGTTTCGCGGGGTCGCGCCTTCCGCCCGGAAACCGAGGCCCTGCCCTGGCGCCAGGCGCCGGACGAACTGGCGGCCTGGCAGGAGGGCCGCACCGGCTTCCCGATCATCGACGCGGCCATGCGCCAGCTGTGCGCCACCGGCTGGATGCACAACCGCCTGCGCATGATCGTCGCCATGTTCCTGGCCAAGAACCTGCTGATCGACTGGCGCGAAGGCGAGCGTTTCTTCATGCGCCAGCTGATCGACGGCGATCTGGCGGCGAACAACGGCGGCTGGCAGTGGTGCGCCTCCACCGGCACCGACGCGGCGCCCTACTTCCGCGTGTTCAACCCGCTGACCCAGTCGGAGAAGTTCGACCCCAACGGCACCTTCATCCGCCACTGGCTGCCCGAGCTGGCGGATCTGGGGCCGCGCGACATCCACAACCCGGTCGCCGCCGGCGGACTGTTCGGCCGTCCCGACTACCCGCGCCCGATCGTCGATCTGGCGCGCAGCCGCGAGCGCGTCCTGCGGGCGTTCCAGGAGCTGCCACAGCTGGAAGCCGCCCCGGCCTGAGCGCGGTGCGCGGACGGCTCCAGGAAAGCGACGCGAGCCGGGCATCGGCCCCGGCCCGCGCCGCCCTAGCCTAGTAGTTCGAGCCCGAACCGCCCTTCTCGAAGTTGCCCTCGGTGGGGGAGCCACGCCCCTTGCCCTCCTCGCCCCCGAGCACATCCAGAGCCTGTTTGGCGTGCATCACGCAGCCCTCGGTGTCGCCGGCCTTCTGCGCATCCCGGGCCTGCTTGAGGTGCATTTTGGCTTCGTCCTTGTACTCCTTCTCGAGCTCTCCCCCACGGGATGACATCTCCCGGTCGACCTGCTGCAGGTAGTCGTGGCACTGATCCTTGGCGGCGAAGGCCGCCGAGCTGGCCAACACAATTCCGGTCGCGAACAATGCTCGAAGCTTCATCGTGAATCCTCCGGTCGGATGGATGGCGGCGCCCCAGCGGAGGGGGCACGCCGGTACGGAGCGCGCCTGGCGGCGGGCTCTGGATTCGGACTGCGGGAGAGGTGCGAACGTTCGAACGAAATTACCGGCGGCAAACCACCCGACGGCGCGGGAGCGAAGGGCAGCAGGGCTCAGGCGAGCCCATCTACCAGGCCGCATCCAGGGAGATGGGAGTGCGCAGCGGCTGCTGCGGGCCGTCGTCGAAGCCGCACATCTCGTTGTGCACCACGCACTGCACCAGATGGAAAGGTACCCGTGCCGGCAGCTTCTCCAGCAGGTTGCGCGCCTGGGTGGTCGAGCGCAGCCGCCAAGTACTCCCCGCGTCGTCGATCAGCGTCCGCCGCTGCCCGGCGATCAACGCCTGCAGCACGTAGATGCCGCCTTCGATGGCGATCAGTTCGAGGGACTCCAGCCGGCCGGCGCCGGCTTCGGCGTGCAATAGTTCCAGATTCATCGGCTCCTCCTCACATTTTCTCGGACGAAGCGGCGGCCGCGCCGGCGGAGCGCCCGGCCGCCGCGGGTGAATCTCGCGTCAACAGGTGCGCTCCGCCTCCGCCGCCACGCAGCCGAGGGCGCCCAGCAGGCGTTCGCGCAGCCCCGGATGGCGCGCGCGGGGATCCAGCCAGATGGCGAAGAAGGCGCGGGCGAAGTCGCTGTCGTGCACCTCGTGGCGCAGCTCGCCGCCGACGTAGAAGCGCATCCCCTGCCCCGGCAGGAACACCGCGGCGATGCGCTCGCCCGGCTCGACGTCGGTGAAGGCCTGGAACATCTCCCCGCGCCACTGCTCCAGCTGTTCCGGGCTCACCTGCTCGCCGTACAGGCGGCGGATCTCCTCCAGGCTGACGCTGACCAGCCGGTCGCGCTCGATTCGCCGGTGGTAGGTCAGCTCCAGGGCGAAGGGCGCCTCCTCGCTCGGCGGCTGAACCGGGCTGAACAGCTGCGCGCTGTAGATCGGCTCGCCGAACAGGCGCAGCTCGCCACTGCCGACCAGCCGGGCATCGGGAATCGTCTCCTGCCACTTGTTGTCGGCGAAGGCTCCGCAACTGAGCAGACAGAGCATCCACAACCAGTGCCCGGAACGGGCTTGGCGGTCTAAACGGTCATTCATCGCGCATCCTCCCTGGCTGGACTAAGACGAGCCATCGGTCGGGTCATACCGCTGTCTCGACAACCCCGAACAGACTCCAACGACCGATGCTGGGTACCTGATCAGCATCATGCCAGCGAAGCCCCTCGATTAAACTTAATACGCGACTAATGATTTTGCACAGGTCAAGGGACCGAAATTCGCAAGTCCCGTACCGCTCCTGCGACCCCATGACCGCTCGTCCCCGCCGCACGCCGGGCGAATCGATGCCACACTGATAACCATCGCGAGCGGGGCTGGCTCCCCCGGCGAAGTCGCGCTCCGCCGACGGCGGGCGTGGCAGGGCACACCAGGCATGCCGGTGTCGACCGGCAGGCGCATGTCACCGACCACGGAGATCTGCGATGAAGCTGTACCGGTACCCCGCGCTATCCTCCGCCCTCTGCGGCATCGAGTTCGAATACCTGCTGACCGACCTGCGCACCGGCCGCCTGCGGGACTTCCGCGACCTGGACTTCCGCCAGCTCAGCGCCCAGCTCGCCGACAAGCCCGGCCTCGACGATCCCGGCCTGGCCGTCGGCGACATGGGCATCCGCAGCGGTTACTGGTACCTGGAGGGCGACGAGCGCTACCACCCCGACGGCAGTTTCCGCACCCTGGCGGTGAAGGGCGTGGAGATCCGCACGCCGCCGGAGAACGGCGTGGAGAACGCCATCGCGCGGCTGCTGGAGATCGAGGCGCAGCTGGCGCAGCGGCTGGAGCGCCACGGACTCGGCCTGGCCATCGCCGGCCTCAATCCGCAGCACGAGCGCTACGAGTTCGACCCGCCGCTGAACGCCTTCGAGACCCGGCTGCGGGCGGAGGACCGGGAGTACGACGGCAGCGAGGTTTCGACCCTGACCTACGGCCCGGACATCAACCTGTCGCTGCCGGGCTGGAGCCTGGCGAGCCGCCTGGACGCGGCACGCAAGCTCAACTACTACGCACCCTACCTCGTGCCCTTCAGCTTCAGTTCGCCCTACTATGCCGGCGCCCCCTGGCACGGCTGGTCGCGCCGCACCTGGCTGCGCTGCGCCTGCCGCCCGGCGGTCAAGCTCTACTGCGAGCCGGAAATCCATGCGGCCCAGGCCGAGCAGTCCGTCCTGACTCGCCCGGCGCGGCTGCCGCGGGAGGTCGGTCGCCTGGAGTTCAAGGCCTTCGACGCCATGCCCTCGGTGGAGCTGCTGACCGCCTGCTGCCACCTGCTGACCGGCATCTGCCTGGCCGACGACCTGCGCGGGCGCAGCGAGCAGCCGGATCTGGCCCTGTACCGGCGGGCCGCACTGGCCGCCTTCGACGACCGCGGGATTCGCGATGGCGCGCGCCGGCTGCTGGACTCCGCCGCCGACGCCCTCGACCGCGCCGGCGACGACACCGCGGTGGCATCCCTGCAGCCTCTGGCGCATCTGCTCGCCAGCCGCAGCACCCCGGCCCACGCTCTGCGCGCCAGCGGCCGGATGTACCACCCGGGCGGGCTGTCGGGCACCCTGGAGCGGCCGCGGGCTTCGGCGTGATGGCCATGCCGAGCACGGCGGATCGACCGGTCGCCGTTGTCGCGGCCGGGCAGGCTGGAAAGAGGTTCTACGGGCGGAATCGAAAGCGCTCCCCGCCGGACGGCGGGGAGCTGGCGGGCATCAGGCTGCGGAGGCCTTCCTGAGGATATCGGCCATCTGGTCCTTGAGGCCCAGCTTTTCCTTCTTCAGCTTTTCGATCTCTTCCGGCGTACCCGGCTCGATATGGGCCTCCATGTTCTTGATGCGCTGATCGAGTTCGTTGTGCGCGTCGAACAGGCGGGTGAAATGCGCATCTTCGGTCTTCAGACGGGTGATCAGATCGCGGTATTCGGGAAACATCGGAACTCCTGGATTCTTGGCTGTTGCTGACAAGGCAGATGCATGGGCTATCCATGCCGGAGAGCACCGCGGCGCCGGGTGAACGGTGACGCAGGTCTCAATCGCATCCTGACAGCCGGGAGCCTGGGTGCTATTGATCGGCGTCATGCCGCCGGGGGAATCGGAGCGGCCCGCCCGGTCGCGCACGATCGCCCCGCCGTACCGGCACGGGCTATCCCGCGACGTGCCATACGAGCGAGACGACAAACGAACCCCAGCCCAGCCATTTGAATGCCTTCGCGAACGCCCGGTATTTCTGCTCGTTGTTCCGTTCGTCGTAGTGATCCACCACGACGGAGAGCATGACCAGGCAGCCGCAGACGAACGCCGCATACATCAGCAGTGCCGGTTCATCGTGCAGGTGCACGCCCGACGTTCTTTTGCCCGGGATATAGAGATCGTTCACCTGGAGCCCGTAGCCGCCATACAAGAGCAGGCCCGAGGAAAGAACGATATTTATCAGTCTTTCCCCGAGCGGGATTCTATTTGGCAAGTAATCCATTCGCGCTCCCTGCGTATCTCAAGTGACCGAATCCAAACTATTCCCGCGCTCGCCCCGACCGAACGTCAGCTGGAAAACACATATTGTCCCTTGATCTTCTTCGGCGAAATGAAAGAGAAGTCGGGGAATATCTTCTGGCGGACATACCAGACATAGCCCAGCATGCCGACGCTCATCGCCAAAGCCACGGACGTCACGACGGGACTCGACGAGAATCCTTCGAGCTGCCGGGGAAGATTGACGATGGCGAGCAGGATGTAGGCGTTGTAGGCGCCGGCCATGTGCTTGTAAAAGCCGAATGCGAACAGCAATGGCACGAGAGCGCACAGTGCGGCGAAGATCAGTTGGGCGTTGGGCCCGATCTGCGCGCCGATGCCGAAGCCGGCGAGCAGGGCGAACACGGCCTGGATGAACATGAGGGTGATCAATACGTTGATCTTGCGATCGTGCAGATCACAGAGATAGGGATCGGCGTATGACGCGATGAAATGAGCGAGCTGATTGTCCTTGAGCCCCTGACCCGAAAGTTTGGCGAATACTTCCGGTTTGGGAACGCCCGATGAAATCAGTTCTTTCACCTGGGCTTTGATTTCTTTCTTGTTCATTGCAAGCGATGCCTCCGTGGCAGAAGAGCGAACTCCGAAAAAGCGGACTTTTCCGGGAAAATCCGAATTCGGCGCTATCCGTATAAGTTGCTATGGAAGATTCATCCGCCCAAAGAGGAAGTGCGCATCCTCGTTATAGGGCGAAAGCGATGTTCAACTGAACATGAGTCGATAATGGCATTTTGCCAAAACACTGAAGCCCAACCCGTTCACATCTCGACCGATAACCACTGCCGGCCGGCTCCGCAGATACGGCCGCAGCGGGCAGGTCATCCACAGAGCGACGCCGGCAGCGTCGGGGGAACGGAAAGCCGGACGAGTAGAACCGACGAGCCGCAGCCGCCGGTTCCGCCACCGGCCCTATTTCAACAGCGTCATGTATTCGACATCGCTGCCGTAGCTGGCCAGCTTCGTGCGGATGGAGTCGCACGCCTCGACCGCCTGGAAACCGTACTGCCGCCAGTAGGGCATGGAGCCCTGCACGGCGATCAGGCTGGCACGCTCGACCTTCAGGCGCTCGAAGGTCTCCAGGAAGGCCGCGACCAGGGCCTGGCCGACGCCGCTCCCGCGCGCCACGGGGGCGATGGCCAGGTCGTGGAGATAGAGGCAGTCGGGGCTTTCCGGCAGTTCGCAGACCTGCATGTCCAGGCGCGGCGGCGTGGAGAAATGCCAGGGGATGGAGAACAGGTAGCCGACGACTTCGCCGCCGCGCGAGGCGACGAAGCAGGTGGCGGGCGAGGCCCGCAATTTGGCGACGAACGAGGACTCCGACTCGGGGACCAGCTCCGTGTAACAGACGGACTGGATTCTCAGCACATCCGCCAGATCCGAATATTCCATGGACCTGACGACGACATCGTTTGCAAAGCTAGGCATTACCGACCACTTGAACCGACAAACCCGCCCATTATATCCCGGCGGAAGCGGTCGGTGCCGCGCCGCCTAGCCCATCGTCCCCCGGTGCCGCCGCTCCGTACTGCGCGGCCGCCGCGCCTGGCCGTAGAAGCGGCGCTTCACCGCCTCGGAAGCGGCCGCGTAGAGCAGGGTGATCAGCAGGATGGTGGCCAGCAGCGGGGCCGGCAGGGGCACCAGATCGAACCAGACGCCGGCCGGCGTGTAGGGCAGGAGCACGGTCGCCAGCATCACCGCCACCGTGCTCGAGAGCAGCAGGCGGCCGGGGCGGCTACGGTAGAACGGCTTGTAGGTGCGCACCACGAAGATGATGGCCAGCTCGGTGAGCAGGGACTCGATGAACCAGCCGCTGCGGAACAGCTCCGGCCGCTCGCCGACAAAGTAGAACAGCACGCCGAAGGTCAGCACGTCGAAGGCCGAGCTGACCAGGCCGAACACCACCATGAAGTTGCGCACCTCGCGGATGTTCCAGTGGTGCGGGGTGCGTTCCCATTCGCGGTCGACGTTGTCGCCGGCGATGCCCATGGCCGGGACGTCGGAGAGGAAGTTGTTGAGCAGGATCTGCTTGGCCAGGAGCGGCAGGAACGGCAGGAACATCGAGGCCAGGGCCATGCTGATCATGTTGCCGAAGTTGGCGCTGGTGGTGATGAAGATGTACTTGAGGGTGTTGGCGAAGGTGTGCCGGCCCTCGTCGATGCCCTGGCGCAGCAGGTCCAGGTCGTGGCGCAGGAGGACGAAGTCGGCGGCCTCCTTGGCCACGTCCACCGCCTGATCCACCGAGATGCCGACGTCCGCCGCGTGCAGCGCCGGGGCGTCGTTGATGCCGTCGCCGAGGAAGCCGACCACGTGGCCGGTCTTCTGCAGGGCGAGGATGATGCGCTCCTTCTGGTTCGGATCGACCTCGGCGAACAGCGCCACCTGCGGCACCAGGTTGAACAGCTCGTCGTCCTTCATCTGCAGCAGTTCGCCGCCGGTGATCACCCGCTCGACCGGGATGCCCACCGCCTCGGCCACGTGCCGGGCGACCAGGCGGTTGTCGCCGGTGATGATCTTCACCGCCACGCCCTGCCGGCCGAGGGCCTGCAGGGTATCGCGCACGCCGGGCTCCGGCGGGTCGAAGAACAGCAGGAAGCCGGCGAAGGCCAGTTCGCTCTCGTCGGCCTCGGCATAGCGCGGCTTGGCCGCCACCCGCCGGCTGGCCAGGCCGAGCACGCGGTAACCCTGCTCGCTCCAGCGGGCGAAGCGGGCCTGGATGTCGGCCAGCGCCGCCTCGTCCAGCGGCGCCGCGGCGTCCGCCTCGCCGATCCGCGTGCAGCGCTCCAGCACCTTGTCCAGGGCGCCCTTGACGATCATCAGCGGCGCGCCGTCCGCGCCCGCGACGACCACGCCGAGGCGCTTGCGCACGAAGTCGTAGGGGATCTCGTCGAGCTTGCGCCAGGCGCCCAGGTCCAGACGCTCCTCCTCGGCCTTGGCCACCAGCGCGGCGTCGAGGGCGTTGGCCAGCCCGCTCTGCAGGCGGGCGTTGAGGCTGGCCAGCAGCAGGCAGCCGGCCGAAGGTTGTCCCCGGGCGTCCAGCGCCCCGTCCAGCTGCACCACACCGCGGGTCAGGGTGCCGGTCTTGTCGGTGCAGAGCACGTCCATGGCGCCGAGGTTCTCGATGGCGTTCAGATGGCGCACGATCACCCCGCGCTCGGCCATGCGCTGCGCGCCCTTGGCCAAGGTGATGCCGAGAATCGCCGGCAGCAGCTCGGGGGACAGGCCGACGGCCAGGGCGATGGCGAACAACAGGGTGTCCACGGTCGGCCGGCCGAGCAGGATGTTCGCCGCCAGCACGCCGACCACGATCAGCAGCATGACCTGCAGCAGCAGTGTGCCGAAATGGCGCAGGCCGCGCTCGAACTCGGTTTCCGGCGGGCGCAGGCTCAGGCTGCGGGCGATCCGCCCGTACTCGCTGGCGCTGCCGGTCGCCACCGCCAGCAGGGTCGCCGTGCCGCTGCGCAGGGAGCTGCCGGTGAACAGGCAGTTGCGCCGCTCGGCCAGACTGGCGTCGGCAGCGGCCAGCCCCGGCTCCTTCTCCACCGGAAAGGTCTCGCCGGTGAGCAGACCCTGGCTGACGAAGCAGTCGCGGGCCTCCAGCACCAGCCCGTCGGCGGGGATCAGGCTGCCGGCGGCCAGCTCGACCACGTCGCCCGGCACCACCTCGCTGGCCGGGATCTCCAGCGTCCGGCCGTCGCGGCGCACCCGGGCGGTGATCGCCACGCGCCGGCGCAGCCGCTCCAGGGCATGGGAGGCGCGGTATTCCTGAACGGCGCCGAGCAGCGCGCTGACCAGCACGATGGCCAGCACGATGGCGGCGTCCAGCCAGTCGCGGACCACCAGGGAAACGACGCTGGCGAAGATCAGGATCAGCACCAGCGGGCTGCGCAGCTGCTCGAGGAACATCCGCGGCATGCCCTGCGCGTGGCGCTCGAGGCGCTCCTCGTCGACGCCCTGGCGGCTCGCCGCGGCCTCGCCGGAAAGACCCTCCGGGCCGCTCTCCAGGGCAGCGAAGGCCTGCGCCGGCGTCCAACTCCACCAGGCCCCGGCCGGCGCGCTGCGCCGCTCGACCGCCTGGCCGCGCAGTGCGCGGCGGGAGATCAGCATGCCGGGCAGCATCGGCGCCCAGAAGCTCAGTCCGCGGAACAGCAGGGTGGCCGACAGCGCCACCGGCAGCGGCACCCCGGCCCAGCTCAGGGTGGTCACCGCCGCCGCCTCGAACACGCCGAGGCCGCCCGGGGTCACGCCGATGCTGCGCAGCACGCTGGCCAGCATGAAGCCGGCGAACACCCCGCTCCAGGGCACCGCCTCGCCCAGCGAGCGCACCAGCGCCCAGAGCGTGCTGCCGTCGAGCAGGATGATGCTCAGGTCGAGGCTGGCGGTCAGGGCCAGCAGACGCGGATTGCGGGTCAGCCGGGGATCGGCCTGCTCCAGCTGGGCCAGGCCGCGCTCGACCCAGGCGCGCCCGGCGAAGCGCCGCAGACCGGCCGGCAGGCGGCGCCCGGCGAGCAGCGCGGCGGCCAGCGCCACGCTCAGGCTACCCAGGGCGAACAGAGTGCAGGCGATGACCAGCAGGGGCGTGGCGTGCCCCTCGACGACCACGATGCCGAGCGCCGCGGCCAGCGCCAGCACGTAGGCGAGCAGGTAGGAGCATAGGCTGACCACCAGACAGGCCATCACCACCGGGCGCGAGATGCCCTGGCGCTGGAAGGCCGCGGTGGCCGCCAGGGTGCCGCTCAGCCCGTAGGTGGGCAGGGCCTGGTCGACGAACAGCTTCATCAGGCCCAGCTTGCAGGCGCGCAGCAGCGGCAGGCGGGCCCGGCCGGCATGCGCCACGCTCCGGTAGATCTGTCCCTGGGCCAGATAGGTCAGCGCCTGCAGCACCAGGGCGAGGACGAACCAGCGCGGTTCGACCTGGCCGAGCAGCCGGGCGAAGGATTCGGCCTCGGTCAGATGCAGGGCCACCGCCACCACGGCCGCCAGGGTGGCCGCGCCGAACAGCCAGGAAACCCAGAGCAGCCGTTGCGGGTGCCGCGAACCCTGGCCGAAAACGCCGGCGGACGCATCCATGATCTCTGAACTGGGCATGACTTCCTCGCTGCGGATGAAGAGCGGGCGGCGCACCGCTTCGCGCCGGCCTGCGCTCGAACGTGCCGGCTGCCGGCCCCGGCGGGGCAGGCGGCAGCGGGCTCGGCTAGACTAGCACGCCGCGCCGGCCCGGTTCAGACGCGGCCCGCGGGCACGTCGGTAGCTAACCGCCATCACCCGCGCTACTCTGTGGCGCCCCGCAGTCGACCAAGCCGTTTTCCGATGCTGCCCCCCGAATCCCGGCCCGCCGCCGCCCCAGAGCGCAACGCCATCCGCGCCCTCATCGTCGACGACGACGAACCGCTCCAGCAACTGCTCTGCGGCTATCTCGAACGCTACAACATCGACAGTCGCGGCGTGGCCGGGGGCGAGGCCATGCGCGCGGCGCTGGCCGAGGGAGACATCGACATCGTCGTGCTCGACCTGATGCTGCCGGGCGAAGACGGCCTGTCGCTGTGCCGCTGGCTGCGCCGCGAATCGAAGATTCCGATCCTCATGCTGACCGCCCGCTGCGAGCCGGCCGACCGGGTGCTCGGCCTGGAGCTGGGCGCCGACGACTACATGTCCAAGCCGTTCGAGCCGCGCGAGCTGGTGGCGCGCATCCACTCCATCCTGCGCCGGGTGCGCCACGGCCATCAGCCGGCGCCCCACGACCGCACTTACCAGCGCATCCGTTTCGACGGCTGGGTGCTCGACGGCGTGCTGCGCCAGCTGCACTCGCCAGAGGGCGTCCTGGTGCCGCTGTCGAACGCCGAGTTCCGCCTGCTCTGGGTCTTCCTCGAACGGCCGCGGCGGGTGCTCAACCGCGAGCAGTTGCTGGACGCGGCCCGCGGGCGCGCCATCGAGGCCTTCGACCGCAGCATCGACCTGCTGGTCTCGCGCATCCGCCAGAAGCTCGGCGACGACCCGCGCACGCCGCGCCTGATCAAGACCGTGCGCGGCGAAGGCTACCTGTTCGACGCCCGGGACATCGGCTGATGAAACGCCTGGACACGCTGTTCGCGCGGCTGTTCCTGGTCTTTCTCGGCCTGATCGTGCTGGCCCATGCCCTCGCCTTCGTCTGGCTCGAACATTACGGCCCCCAGCGCCACCCGCATCCCCATCCGCCGCCCCCGCCGGCCATGCTGCCGCCCGGCGCGCTGCCCTTCGGCCCGCCGCCTCCCGGCGAACCGCCGCCCCCGCACAAGCCGCCGGGCCTGCCGCTGCCGCGCGGCGCGCCCCTGGTGTTCCAGCTGATCGCGCTGGTAGCCGCCGCCTGGATCGGCGCACGCCTGCTGGCCCGCCCGGTGAGCCGGCTGGGCGAGGCCGCCCGCGGCCTGAGCGACGACCTGGACAGCCCGCCGCTGGCCGAGAGCGGCCCGGCCGAGGCGCGCCAGGCGGCCTCCGCCTTCAACCGCATGCGCGAGCGCATCCGCGAGCAGATGCAGGAACGCAGCCGCATGCTGATGGCGGTCTCCCACGACCTGCGCACGCCCCTGGCGCGCCTGCGCCTGCGCGCGGAGGAGATCGACAACCCGGCGCTGCGCGAACGCTTCCTCCTGGATCTGGGGGAGATGCGCGGCCTGCTGGACGCCACCCTGCGCTATCTGCACCAGGAACGCGGCGAGGAGCCGCTGCAGCGGCTGGACGTGCAGGCCCTGGCCGAGTCCCTGGCGGAGAACGCCCGCGAGGACGGCGCCCAGGCGAGCGTCGAGGGCCGCTGCGCGCCCATCGAGGCGCGTCCGCTGGCCCTGACCTCGGCCCTGACCAACCTGCTGGAGAACGCCCTGCGCTACGCCGGCGAGGCGTGCATCCGCCTGGAGGACGACGACCGGCGGCTGCGCATCCTGGTCGTCGACCACGGCCCGGGCATCCCGCCCGAGGCGCGCGAGCGGGTGTTCGAGCCGTTCTTCCGCCTCGAACAGTCGCGCAACCGCAACTCCGGCGGCGTCGGCCTCGGGCTCGCCATCGCCCGGGCCGCTCTGCGCCGACAGGGCGGCGAGCTGCACGTCGAGGAAACCCCGGGCGGCGGCCTGACCGCCGTGCTGGAACTGCCCAGGCGCTCCGTGTAAGCGATTCGATACAAAGCCGCCAAGCCCAGGACACAATCGCCGTCGAGGCTGCACGAACCAGAATCCGTCATTCAGGTTCAGCCAACCTCAGAGGTGAAAACGATGAGCATCAGCGGGGTAAACAGCAGTTACTCCAACTACTACAGCGGTCTCGACAGCCTGAGATCGCTGACCAGGAGCGCCACCGAGAGCGACAATCCGCTACAGCAGCTGTTCAGCAAGCTGGACAGCGACGGCGACGGCAGCATCAGCAGCGACGAACTGAACAGCGCCCTCTCCAGCGCCAGCTCCGGTTCGGATTCCGACGGCGCCAACATCGACGTCGGCGCCCTGCTCAGCATGATCGACAGCAACCGCGACGGCAGCCTCAGCCTGAACGAGCTGGGCGACGCCATGGCTGCCGGCGGACAGCCGCAGGGCGCCCCGCTCGATTCGAGCGCACTGATCAGCGCCCTGGACAGCGACGGCGATGGCAGCATCAGCAGCGACGAACTGGCCAGCGCCGCCTCCAGCAGCGGGCTGAGCGACACCAGCAGCAGCGATCTGTTCAGCGCCCTGGACGCCAACGGCGACGGCAGCATCAGCAGCGACGAGCTGGACAGCGTCCTGCAGGCCAGTGCGCCGCCGAAGCCCGACGATCAGGACGGCGGCCAGGCCTACCGGCAACTGGCCGAGGCCCTGCAGCAGTACCAGAGCATCGGCTCGTACCTGACGCAGAGCACCGGCAGCACCATCAGCATCGCCGCCTGACGAGGATGGCAGCCGGAGTCCGCGGCAGCGGACCCCGGCCTTGGGCGCGTTCTGGCGGCGCGCCCGGTCGGACGCTCAGGTCCGGTCGATGCCCTTCTTCAGCGAGTCCTTCACGTCGCCTTTCACCTGCTGGGTTTCGCCCTTGATCTCCTGGGCCTCGCCCTCGCGCTGCATGCTCGCGTCATCGGTGGCTCCGCCGATGCCCTTCTTCATCTTGCCGACGGCCTCGTTGGCGCCGCCCTTCATCTTGTCCGAGGTACTGCCCATTTTTCCTCTCCTGCTCGAAATGAGTGGCACTTGGGTTGACGGCAACGGGAGGCAGGAGTTCGGGGCCAGTGGGACGAGCGGTAGCGGGATGTCCGGCGGGGTCGTTTTAAGCCTGGATTCAGCAGGCCGCCCTACCCTGACGCCATCATCCCGAGATTACGGAGCCGCTTCGATGAAACCCCTTTTCCTCGCCCTGCTGATCGCCTCGCTGCCCGCCTCCGCCGCGCTGGCCGCGGGAGGCTACACCGGGCCGGGCGCCGCCCGGCCGGCCACCACGGTGGCGGCCGCCCGCGGAGCCGCCGACGAAACCCCGGTGGTGCTGGAGGGCGAGATCGTGCAGCGCCTGAAGGGCGACATCTACGAGTTCCGCGACGCCACCGGCACCGTCAAGGTCGAGATCGACGACGAGGACTGGCCGGACCGGGCGGTCGACGACCAGACCCGGGTCAGGCTGACCGGCGAAATGGAGAGCGAGCTGCTGCAGCACGTGATCGACGTCGAGCGCGTCGAGGTGCTGGATTGAGCGGCCCTCCGCCCTCCCCTCCGCTTCAGGCGATCACGTCGGTGGCCAGCAGGGTGGTCACGCCGGTGAGCTCGATGGCCAGCTCGGGGGTGCTGTCGCCGTCCACGTTGCCGTAGAGCACCTCGTCGACGAACTGCAGCTGACCGGGGGCGCCGAACTGCTGGCCGGCCGGGATGAGGGCGGTGAAAGCGTCGTCGCCCGGGGCGGTCAGGTTGGCATCCAGTTGCGACAGGTCGAGCTTGTCGCTGCCCGAAACGAAGTCGGTGATGACGTCGCCGGTGGCGCGATCCGCCCCGGTCTCGGCGAGGTCGTAGAAGACGAACAGGTCCTTGCCGGCGCCGCCACTCATCACGTCGCGGCCGACCTGACCGCGCAGGGTGTCGTCGCCGTCGCCGCCGTAGAGCCGGTCGTCGCCCGGCCAGCCGTTCAGGTAGTCGTTGCCCGGCCCGCCCTGGAGGATGTCGTTGTCCACGTCGCCGAACAGGGTGTCGTCGTCCTCGCCGCCGTCCAGCCAGCCGACGCCGGGGCCGCCGTCCAGCCAGTCCTTGCCCGGGCCGCCGGAGAGGTAGTCGTTGCCCGCATCGCCGTAGAGCTGGTCGATGCCGGGACCGCCTTCCAGCCAGTCGTCGCCGTCGCCGCCGCTGATGGTGTCGAGCCCGTCGTAGCCGCTGATCCAGTCGGGACGGATGGTGCCGTTGAGGGTATTGTTGCCGCTGGTGCCGCGAATGTCAGCCATCGTTCAACTCTCCCTACTGCAAGGAATGGTCGCCGGCAGCCCCGGGCGGAGCCTGCGCCGGCCGTTCGCTGCCGCTGGCAGCAAGCATAGTCGGGCAGCGGTGGTCCGTGGCGGCGCCTACACTTGGCGGTCGTGAAGCCGGGCGGCAGCGGGAGGGACGGAGGATGAACCGGCAAGATCGCGTCCTGCGCCGCTGGCTGTCGCCGAAAGGCCTGCTCCTGGCCGGCGCGCTCTACGCCCTGGCGAGCGTCTTGGCGCAGCTCCTCGCCGGCGCCCTGGGCCGGCCCGGCGACGCCGCGCTGCGGGCGTCGGCCGATCTTCTCGTGCTGCTCGGTCTGGCCTTCGCCCTGCTGCAGACCGCCACCCGCTGGGACAACCGCCTGGTGCGCTACCGCTGGCTGTCCGGCGTCCTCGGCATGGCGGCGATCGGCCTCGTCCGCAGCATCGCCGGGCCCGCGCCGGCCGGCGCCCCGCTGTCGGTCGCCGTCTGGGCTGCGGCCGCCGCCCTGCTGCTGCACTGCGTCGGGCCCTACTTCAGCGCCGCGCTGGTCGCCCGGGTCATGGGGGCCGGCCTGGCGGCCCAGGCGCTCGCCCACCTGGCCTGGCTGGCCGACCAGCCCGCTCTGCGGCCGCTGACCGACGGCGGCGAGCTGCTCGCCCTGCTCTGCTACGGCCTGGGCATGCTGCTGGCGCGCCTGTCGCATCTGGACCAGCGCGCCGCCCGCCGCGACCGCCTGCAGCGCTGGGCCGCCGGGGCGGCGGTACGGCCGCGGGTGTGCTTCCCCTACAACGCGCAGATCCACCAGATCTGGCATTCCCTGCCGATCGCCGTGGCCCTGGCCCGGCGCCATCCGGAGATCGAGGTGCACGTCGCCGGCTCGCGGCGCAATCTGGCCGTCGCCCGCCGCCTGGTGCGCGAGCGGGCGGGCGACGCGCCGCTGCGCTTCGACCGGCTGTACCATCCCCTGTTCGTCCGCCTGCGCCACCCGAGCGGAGCCGTCGGCGGCAAGACGCTGATCCTCTGGGCGAACCGCCTGTACTTCGCCGGCTTCGACGCCATCGTCACGCCGGAACACACCTCAACCCACCTGCGCAAGTTCTGCCCGGCCCACCTGCAGTTCATCGGCACCAAGCACGGCGCCGGCGACCGCGAAGCCGGCTTCTCGCCTGAGACCGCGCTGTTCGACTTTCTCCTGCTGGGCGGGGAGAAGCAGGCCGAGCGCCTGCTCGAACTGGGCTACGCCGTGCCCGGACGTTACGTCACCGGCATCTACGCCAAGCTCGACTGGGCTCTGCAGCACGAGCCGAAGATCCGGCTGTTCGACAACGACCGGCCGACCGTGCTCTACAACCCCCACTTCGACCCGAGCCTGTCCTCCTGGCCGCTGATTGGCCGCCGGGTGCTCGACCACTTCGCCCGCAGCACCCGCTACAACCTGGTGTTCGCCCCGCACATCCGCCTGTTCGACGCGCCGACCCGGGCCAAGTACGCGGCCTTCCGCGACTACCGCAAGCTCGCGCACATGCGCATCGACCTGGGCAGCGAGCGCTGCGTGGACATGACCTACACCCTGGGCGCGGACCTCTACCTGGGCGACGTCAGCAGCCAGGTGGTCGAATTCCTGACCCGGCCGCGGCCCTGCCTGTTCCTCAACCCGCGCCGCCTCGCCTGGCAGGACGATCCCAGCTTCCGCTTCTGGCACCTGGGACTGGTGCTGGAGGAGGTCGGCGAGCTGGACGCGGCCCTGGAGCGCGCGGTGCGCATCCATCCCGAATTGGCCCGGCGCCAGCGCGACTATCTGCGCGACAGCCTCGGTCTGGTGGAGCCGGGACAGAGCGGAGCCAGGGGCGCCGATGCTATAGTGGCGTATCTACGCCAGACGGGAGCCGGGAGGCTCGTGGATCAGGAGACGACGGGGGACCGATGAAGACCGAGAAGGACAAGATGCTGGGGGGCGAACTGTACGATCCGCAGGACCCGCAGCTGACCGCCGCGCGTCGGCGCGCCCGGCTCCTGCTCAAGGAGCTCAACGACAGCCGCGACGACCCGCGCGAGGAGCGCACCGGCCTGATCCGGGAACTCATTCCCGACTGCGGCAAGGGCGTCTGGATCGAACCGCCGTTCTTCTGCGACTACGGCAGCAACATCAGCCTCGGCGACCAGGTCTACTTCAACTTCAACTGCGTCGTCCTCGACGTGGCGCCAGTGCGCATCGGCGCGCGGGTGCTGTTCGGCCCGGCGGTACAGATCTACGCCGCCACCCACCCGCTGAGCGCCGCCGAGCGCCGCACCGGGCTGGAGCTCGGCCGTCCCATCGAGATCGGCGACGACGCCTGGATCGGCGGCGGCACCGTCATCTGCCCCGGCGTGCGCATCGGCGCGCGGGCGGTGATCGGCGCCGGCAGCGTGGTGACCCGGGACATCCCGGCGGACGTGGTCGCCGCCGGCAACCCCTGCCGGGTCCTGCGCGCCCTCGACGAATAACCGCCGCGCGGCGCTCAGTCGTCGCGGGTCAGCACTTCCAGCAGCTCGATCTCGAAGATCAGGTTCGAGTTCGGTTTGATGTGCGCGCCGATCTGCCGCTCGCCGTAGGCCAGGTGGGCCGGCACGAAGAGCTTGCGCTTGCCGCCCACCTTCATGCCCATCAGCCCCTGGTCCCAGCCCTTGATCACCCTTCCGGTGCCGATGACGCACTGGAAGGGCTTGCCGCGGTCGTAGGAGGAATCGAACTGGGTGCCGTCCTCCAGATAGCCCGCGTACTGGGTGGTGATCAGGGCGCCCTTGACCGCTTCCTTGCCGTCGCCCAGCCGGATGTCCACAACCTGCAATTCGCTGCTCATCGCTCTCTCTCGCTCATGCGGCGGCCGTCGAGCGCCGCCGGGGCGTGGTTTTTCTCAGGAAATCCCCGCCCTGGCAAGCCGATTGCGCGCCGCGGCTCACCAGCGGTCGCGGTGGCGCTGCTCGCGGGCCTCGAGCCGGCGCTCGTAGGCCATCTCCCGCTCGGCGGCGCGGCGCCGCTCCATGTCCCAGTGGCGCTCCATGGCGCGGTGACGTTCCATGGCCCGATGGCGCTCGGCGGCCTCCCACTCGGCGCGGCGGTACTCGCGCCCCCGGTAATGCTGGTAATGGCCGAAGTCGCGGCGGTCGTGGTCCCAGTCGCCGTCGCGGTCACGCTCCCAGCGGCGGTCATGATCGCGGTCACGGTCGTGATCGTAGGCCAGCAGGTTGCCCTCAGGGGTGCCCACCGCCCAGGGATTGCCGGCGCGCGGCGCGGCGGCCTCGGCAGCGGCGAGCGGGGTGTTGCGGCTTTCCAGTGCGGCCGATGCGGAGCCGGCGGCGAAAGCGAACAAGCCAACGAGCACCATCCTGGAAATACGGCGTTTCATCTTCTAGGCAACCCCTATCGAAATGACGGACACGGCCCGCGGGGGCCCGATCCGGCCGCCTCGCTGCCGTACCGCTTATGACCGCCGCCTGGTACGGAAGTTCTGGTTTTTTAATGGCTTGGCGCCAAGAAATTGCCATTACTGACGCAGCGACGCCGGATGGCGTCGAGGCGGGACGCTATTCACAGGGCAAGGGCGCGATGGCGCGTCCGGTTGCGCCTGCTGCCCGGCCGGGTGGAATTTGCTATGGTGCGCCGCCGTTCCGCCCCGTCCCCGAGAAACCAGCCATGCCCGCCGAGCATCCCCGCAGCGCGCCCGCGGCGCGCCCCCTGAGCCGCAGCGACTTCAAGACCCTCTCGCTCTCCGCCCTGGGCGGCGCGCTGGAGTTCTACGACTTCATCATCTTCGTGTTCTTCGCGGCGGTGGTCGGCAAGCTGTTCTTCCCCGCCGAGATGCCCGACTGGCTGCGCCAGCTGCAGACCTTCGGCATCTTCGCCGCCGGCTACCTGGCGCGGCCCCTGGGCGGCATCGTCATGGCCCACTTCGGCGACCTGCTCGGGCGCAAGCGCATGTTCAGCCTGAGCATCTTCATGATGGCCGTGCCGACCCTGTGCATGGGCCTCCTGCCGACCTACGCGCAGATCGGCGTCTGGGCGCCGCTGGCATTGCTGGCGCTGCGCGTGGTGCAGGGCGCGGCGATCGGCGGCGAGGTGCCGGGGGCCTGGGTGTTCGTCGCCGAGCACGTGCCCGAGCGGCGCATCGGCTTCGCCTGCAGCACCCTGACCGCCGGCCTCACCGCCGGCATCCTGCTCGGCTCGCTGACCGCCAGTGCGATCAACCGCGCCTTCAGCGCCGAGGAGCTGGCAGCCTGGGCCTGGCGCGTGCCTTTCCTGCTCGGTGGGGTGTTCGGCCTGGTCTCGGTCTACCTGCGCCGCTGGCTGCACGAGACTCCGGTGTTCGCCGAACTGCAGCTGCGCCAGTCGCTGGCCGAGGAGCTGCCGCTCAAGGCGGTGATGCGCGCGCACCGCCCGGCGGTGCTGCTGTCGATGCTGCTGACCTGGGTGCTGTCGGCCGGCATCGTGGTGGTGATCCTGATGACCCCGACCCTGCTGCAGACCCAGCACGGCTTCGCTCCCGCCGAGGCGCTGGAGGCCAACGGCCTGGCCATCGTCGGCCTGTCCCTCGGCTGCATCCTCGCCGGCCTGGCGGCGGACCGCTTCGGCGCCGGGCCGACCTTCGTGGTCGGCGGCCTGGCGCTGCTGGCCAGCTCCGCAGCCTTCTACGCCGGCATCGGCGAGCACCGCGACCTGCTGCTGCCGCTCTATGGCCTGGCCGGCCTGTGCGTCGGCACCATCGGCGCCATCCCCATGGTAATGGTCAAGGCGTTCCCGGCGGCGGTGCGCTTCTCCGGGCTGTCCTTTTCCTACAATCTGGCCTACGCCATCTGCGGCGGTCTGACGCCGATCCTGGTCAGCCTGCTGCTGAAGTGGAGCCCGCTGGGCCCGGCCTACTACGTCGGTGCGCTGTGCCTGCTGTTCGTCGTCACCGGCGCAGGGCTGTGGCGGCGCGGTGCGGCGGCGCTGGCACCGGCCGGCTGATCCGGGGCGACCGCCCGGCCCGCGGCGCTGAACTTTGCCGGCGGCGCCTTCTCAGAGCAGACAGGGGCAGCACAGCCCAACGCCCTGCCGGGAGGGAGGTCGCATGAGACCCAGCATTGCCGAGAGCGTGGTCGTCGTCACCGGCGCGTCGAGCGGGATCGGCAGGGCCACGGCCCACGCCTTCGCCGAGCAGGGCGCCCGGCTGCTGCTCGCCGCGCGGCGTTCCGAGATGCTCGAAGAAGTGGCGGCGGAATGCCGCGATCTGGGCGCCACCGCCCTGGCCGTGCCCACCGACGTGACCCGCGAGGAGGAGGTGGAGCACTTGGCGCACCTGGCCGTGGAGCGCTTCGGCCACCTCGACGTGTGGTTCAACAACGCCGGGGTCGGCGTCTTCGGCCGGCTGGAGGAGATCCCCACGGAAGTCTGGCGGCGGGTCATCGAGACCAACGTATTCGGCTACCTGTACGGCGCCAGGGCGGCGATCCGCCAGTTCCGCGCCCAGGGCCACGGCGTGCTGATCAACAACGCCTCCATCGTCGGGCGCCTGGCCAAGCCGGACTCGACCGCCTACGCCACCAGCAAGTTCGCCGTGCGCGGCTTCTCCGAGAGCCTGCGCCAGGAATTGCTGAACCAGCCGGACATCCGCGTCTGCACCCTGCTGCCGGCGGTGATCGACACGCCCTTCTTCGAGCACGCCGGCAACTTCAGCCACCAGCGGGTGCGCGCCGCGCCGCCGGTCTACGCCCCGGAGAAGGTCGCCCGCACCGTGCTCGGCCTGGTCCGCCGGCCGCGCGCCGAAGTCATCGTCGGCGGCGCCGGCCATCTGGGCAGCCTGCTCAAGCGCCTCGCCCCGTCGCTGATGACCCGCCTCAACGCCAGGACGCTGCATCGCGGCTTCCTCGCCGAGGAGCCGAGCGAGCCGACCCCCGGCACGCTGTTCGAGCCGATGCGCGACGGGCACACGGTCTACGGCGGCTGGCGCCGGGGGCTGAACCGCGGCGGCGTGCCGTCGCTGCTGGCACTGGCGCTGATCGGCATTCCGCTCGGCCTGCTGGCCTGGCGCCGCTACGGCGCCGGTCGCCGGCGCTAGTCGGGGAGTCCGCCATGGGCGAACGGCTGACGCTGATCCTGTCCGGGGGCAACGCCCTCGGCGCCTACCAGGCCGGCGCCTACGAGACGCTGCACGCGGAGGGCCTGCGTCCCGCGGAGATCGTCGCCGTCTCCACCGGGGCGATCAACGCCGCCCTGATCGCCGGCAGCCCGCTGCAGGAACGGCTGGAGCGCCTGCGCCGTTTCTGGGCCGCCGCCGCCCAGGACGCGCCGCTCTGGGCCCTGGGGCTGGGCTACTGGTCCGCGGCCTGGGACCTGAGCCGGATGCGCGCCCTGCAGGCCTCCCTGCTCGGCAGCCCGGCTGCCTACCGTCCGCGCTTTCCCGGCGCCGTCTCGATACTGCCCGGCATGCCCGGGGACTGCAGCCTCTACGACATGACTCCGCTGCGCGAGAGCCTCAAGCGGGCGGTCGACTTCGGCCGGCTGAACAGCGGCGAGGTGCGGGTGACCGTGGTCACCGCGGACGTCGACAGCGGCGAGGAGGTGCGCTTCGACTCCTACGAGACGCCGATCGGAATCGATCATCTGGTCGCCAGCTGCGGCTTCATCCCCTTCTTCCCGCCGCAGCGGATCGACGGCCGCCTGCTGGGCGACGGCGGCCTGGCGGCGAACCTGCCGCTGCAGGCGGCCCTGGAGGAGCCCGCGGCGGACGACCGGCTGTGCATCGCGCTGGATCTGTTCCATCGCCGGCACCAGCGCGACGAGCCCCTGCCGAGCGTCACCCAGGCCCTCGACCGGCAGCTGGAACTGATCCTGTCCAATCAGTCGTGGCAGGCGCTGGACGACCTGCGCCGGCGCCACGCCCTACGCCGCCAGCTGCGTCTGCTCGCCGAGCGGGTGCCGGCGGAGCAGCGTGAGGCCGCCACCCTGGCGCCGGCCCTGGCGGAAGCGGCGAAGTCCGACGGCGCCGTCACTCTGCTGCTGCTCAGCCATGCCGGCGTGCCGCACGATGCCGGGCTGCGCGCCTTCGACTTCTCCCGGCCGGTGCTGGCCGAACGCTGGGCCAGCGGCCGGGCGGACATGGCCAGCGCCCTGCGCCACCTAGACGGGCAGCGCGCCGCCGCCGGCGAGTTCGTGGTGCACGCCTTCAACGGCAGCCAGCCGGAAGCGGCCAGCGACCGGGGCGCGGCCTGAGCGTGGCTCTCAGCCCTCTTCCGCCGTCTTGCCGTCCAGCAGATCCGCCAGCACCTCCGGCTTCTTGCCGAACGCCTTGGCGAAGACCTCCCGATGCCGGGCCACGTAGATGCCCAGCTCCTCCGCCTGCTCCTCCTTCAGGGAGGGCACCGCCTTGTGGAAGACCGCCGTCAGGTGCTCGGCCAGTTCCAGCATCTTGTCGTAGGCATCCGCCTCTGCCTTATCCATGAACAAGCGCTCCAGATCCCGGCTGCTGCGGTACAGCGTCTCTACTGCCATTCACTTCACTCCTACCTCTAGATGGGCGCGCGGGCGGCGGCCCGCTCGAATGCTGGGGCCGCCGGCCGGCGGATACTGGTTATATATACAGATCAAGTATAGGGCGGATGCAAGCCAGACGCCATCCCCGTAGGGGAAATCGCGGCCGGGAAGGCGGCGACGGCTCCCGCGCAGCGGAGCGGGAGCCGGTCGGTCGGATGGGAATCAGCGTGGGTTGGGTTGGTCGTCCCGCTCGGCGTGGTCGGGATCGACGTCGGTCATGTCGCGCTCGACCACCGACTCGTCGCCGGAGTCCAGCGGGATGTGGTCATCACTGGACGGCAGCTCGTCGATGCCCGGCTCGTGCTCGGGGTTCAGGTCGGTGCGCCCTGGGCTCAGCGGGCCGGGCGAGCCCGGATAGGGGGTCACTTTTTCCTCGCGTTCGCTGTTCATAGGCACCTCTCGCAGCCGTACGGAACAAAGGCCTCGAGAGGTTGGAGGCCGGCGGCCCCCGGGCGTTCGGGCTGCGCGCGACCGACCGTCCGGACGCCGCGCACCGTTCGTCCGCGACCCGGGCGAAGCGGAGGAACCGCCCCCTGCCGCTTCGACTCGAACGATTATTTACACGTCAGAGAAGTAATCCATGACGAATCACATCATCCACTTCACCGGGCCCATCAATTCCTCCACCTGCGGCCAGCTGATCGGCAAGTGCACCCAGGCCATCAAGCAGGACGCCACCGAGATCACCCTGAAGATCGCCACCATGGGCGGCGAATGCAGCTACGGGTTCTCCCTGTACAACTTCCTGATGTCGCTGCCCATCCCGGTGAACACCCACAACCTCGGCACCGTCGAGTCCATGGGCAACATCATCTTCCTCGCCGGCCGACGACGCACCGCCTGCCGCTACAGCAAGTTCCTCTTCCATCCCTTCCACTGGACCATCCACGGCGCGGTGGACCACGCCCGGATGTCCGAGTACGCCATGAGCCTGGACCTCGACCGGGAGCTCTACACGGACATCGTCAACGAGCGCACCCAGGGCTCGGCCGAGTGCCTGCACGTCTCCGAGTACCTGACGGCCTCCCCGCGCATCGTCCACTCCGACGAAGCCATCTCCTGCGGACTGATCCACGCGGTGGACGAGCTGATCATGCCGGCGGACGCGATCAACTGGTGCGTGCACTCCTGAGGCGCCGCCGGCCCGGGCGACGGGCGGAACCGATGGCGCGCCGCCCGGCGATCTAGAGTTACCCCCATCGCGGCGGCATGGCCTGCCGCTGCCGGATCTCCCGAACCGATTAGACGAGGTATCCCCTTGGCCAACCGGATCGATCCCCGCCGCCGTCGCCTGCTGCAAGGCACGGCCGCCGCCCTGACCGTGCTCGGCGCGGGCCGGCTCGCCGAATCCATGGGGCTCTTCCACAAGGACGAGGCCGAGCCGGACAAGGGCCGCTTCCCGCCGCCCGGCCGCGTCCCGTCCAAGGACACCGAGCTGACGCCGCAGATGTTCGGCGCCGTGGGCGACGGCGAGCACGACGACACCGCCGCGCTGCAGGCCTGGGCCGACGCCATCTGCGGGCGCGGCGCCGACGTGCCGGTGGCGGCGCGCATCGACGGCCGCTACAAGACCAGCGCCACCATCACCTTCAGCGCCCGCAAGAACGCCCCTCAGCTCACCCTGCGCAGCGCCTGCGACATCCGCCCGACCCCGGCGGTGACCGGCGACTGCCTGGTGTTCGACGGGCTGAACTTCATGACCCAGGTCGGCCACCTGCGGGTGACCTGCTCCGGGCGGCCGGCCTACGGGACCCGGGCCACGCGCCACGGCGTGGTGATCGTCGCCGCCCGCTCGACCTGGGACGTGCTCGACGTGGGCTACGCCCGGCTGGACGGCATCCGCATCCAGGACGGCTCCAGCCTGACCAGCATCAAGAAGGCCCTGGTCCACTACTGCGGCTCGTCGCCGCTGCCGCCCATCGGCTACAGCCTGGCCTTCGACTCCCGCAGCGACGCCGGCAGCAACGGCAATCCGGGCCAAACCAGCACGCTGCACATCGCCTCCGGCGACATCGACCAGCTGATCCCCGACGAGAGCTTCCTGACCTACGGCACCCCGCCGCGCGCCCATCAGGTGGCCGCCGTCGACGCCAAGGCGCGCACCGTCACGGTCAAGCCCTGGCTGCCCATCGGGGTCGATAGCGGTACCGTCGGCGTAGTCTGCGGCGCCGGGGTGCGCCTGACCGGCGGCAACGCCTCCAAGTGCCAGCTCGACCTGGTCGACGCCATGGGCGTCGGCATCGGCATCCACCAGAGCGCGCTCTACCCGGCCACGGTCACCAACCTGGTGGCCCAGTCCTGCGGCATCGGCTACCTGATCGGCACCATCGGTCGGGCCAGCCTCGGCGGGGTGCTCAGCTCCTCCTACTACGAGGGCAACGTGCTCGATCTGGTCTGCGCCACCCTGGCCGGCAACTGCAGCCACGCCATCGGCGAGTACGTCAGCCTGGATTTCGGCAAGGTCGTGCAGATCTCCGCGAAGAACAAGGCGGTGCCCCAGCAGATCGATTCCGCACCGCTGAACGCCGGAGTGAAGCTGTGGATAGACGATCTCGGCGGCTACGTCAGCGTGATCAACCCGTACCTGAACGACAAGCGCTTCAACAACGCCCCGACCATCGACCTGAACATCCCGGACAACTACCACCGGCTGTTCTACTGGGACACCCGCCACATCACCGTGATCGGCACCGGCGCCAACGGCGCGCCCACCGGGGCCGTCACCCTCAAGGCGCCGGAGGGCCAACGCATCAACGGCGGCGGCAACAGCCAGCAGTTCGCCGGCCCCTTCAGCCGCTCGCCGAGCTTCGCCTGCGTGCTGCGCGGCAACGACTGGACGGTGACCAAGATCGAATAGGCCGCTCGGCGCCGGGAAAAGCTGTGGACAACTCCGTGGATAACTCAGCGGACCCGACGCCGGAGCACCAGCACGCCCTCGACGACCAGCACCAGGATCGCCGCCCAGATCGCCCCGTAGGTGAGCCACTTGTCCCGCGCGATGCTCTCGCCGATCAGCAGCGACACGCCGACCAGCATCACCGGCTCGGCGTAGGACAGCAGGCCGAACAGCGTCAGGTTCAGCTTGCGCGCGGCGAGCATCATCAGGGCCAGGGCCAGGGCGCTGAGGGCACCCAGACCGAGGATCAGCAGCAGCGGCCTCGGCGTCGCCACCACCCAGTGCAGGGTCTGCGCGTCCCGCAGGACGAAGGCCAGGCTCACGGGGAGGCTCAGGGCCATGTCGAACCACAGCCCGCCCAGGTTGTCGGTGCCGTTCCGGCGCCGCAGGCAGAAATACAGCGGATAGCCCAGGGCCACGACGAAGGCCGGCCAGGACAGCGTCTGCGCCATCGCCAGCTCGTTGCCCACCGCAACGGCGGCGAGCAGGCAGGCGACGGCCTGGAAACGGCTGATCGGCTCCCCGAACACCAGCCGCCCGGACAGCACCAGGGTCAGCGGCAGCAGGAAGTAACCAAGGGAAACGTCCAGCCCCTTGCCGTTGACCGGCGCCCAGAGGAACAGCCAGAGCTGCACGCCCAGCAGCGCCGAGGTGAGCGGCAGCTGGCTGGCGAACCAGGGGCTCTTCAGGGCGCGGCCGGCGATCGCCGCGACCTCGCGCCACTTGCCGCCGGCGATCAGCAGCAGCGTCAGACAGGGCACGGTCAGCAGGATGCGCCAGCCGTAGATCTGCTCGCCGTTCAAAGGCTGCAGCAGCGTGGAGTAGTAATACAGGGCCGCGAACAGCGCCGAGGCCGTCAGCGAATAGCAAAAGTCCAGATTTCTCGTGCCGGATGGGCGCATGGGGTATTCCGGTTGAAACGGCGCAAACCGCCTGACTGCAGGAGGGGGATGGGAGGCTAGGATGGCCGCCGGCCGATCCGTCGGGAAGGGCGGCGGCCGCGGCCCCGTCACGCTTGCAGGTTTCGGGCCATCGGCCGCGCCCGGAGGAATCTAACTGCCGATCGTATCGACGGAGTCCGCCTTCCGATCGGCCGTCCCCTGCGCCGCCACGACGCGGTTGCGGCCGCTGCGCTTGGCCTCGTAGAGCATCTCGTCCGCCACCTTGAGCGCCTGCCCGACGTCGCCGCCATGCTCCGGCCAGCGCGCGCCCCCAAGGGAAACGGTGATGTACCCGACCGGCTCCATGGCGGCCTGCTCAACTCCACGGCGCAGACGCTCGGCGACCTGGCGGGCGACGTCCAGCTCGGCACCGGGCAGCAGGACGACGAACTCCTCTCCCCCCATGCGGCAGAGCACATCGCCCTCTCGCGAATTGGCCCGCATGACGCCCGCGAGCAGCTTCAGCACCTCGTCGCCGACATCGTACCCGTAGGTGTCGTTGACGTTCTTGAAGTGGTCGATATCCAGCGCCACGATCGCGAACGGCTGCCGCTCCGCCGTCCAGGCCGAGAGGGCCATCTCCATGCCGCGGCGATTGTTCAGGCCGGCCATCTTTCCGCCCGATATCCCCGGCGATAACGGATTCGGCAGGCGTCGTCGGAAGGTCGGATATCGGCGGGGAAGCGACGGGCCGGATCGCCGCGCAGCCTGCGCGACCCGGCCCGTCGAAGGCGGAGCTAGAGCTCCATGAAACGCAGCAGGCGCCGCTTCAGGCGCTCGTTCTCGGCGCGCAGGCGGTTCACCTCGTCGAGCAGGTCGAGGGCCACGGCCACCGCCTGCCAATCCAGCTCCAGCTCGCGCTGCAGGCGCAGGGCCTGACGCAGCCGGCCCAGGGCGGCGTCGTCGAAGCGCCAGGCGTCGGGGCTGCCGCCGCCCGGCTCGACGATGCCGTGTTCGACGATCTCAATCAGGCTGTCGGCGGGCACTTCCACCAGCTGGCAGCATTCTTCCAGGGTCAGTTGCACGGTCAGGGTCGTCGTCATGCTTGCTTGCTCCATTGGCTACGCGGGTCGAAGCCCGCCGCATCGCGCAGCTGCGCCCAGAGTTGACGGGCGCTCTCATCGTTGCGCGGCGGCATCACCACCTTCAGCACGGCATACAGGTCGCCGGAGGCGTGCTTGCTCTGCAGTCCCTTGCCCTTGATGCGCAGGCGCTGGCCGGTCTGGCTGTCCGCCGGGATGGTCAGGTTGATGCGCCCGGACAGGGTCGGCACCTCGACCCGCGCGCCCAGCGCCGCCTCCCAGGGCGCCAGGGGTACGGTGACGATCAGGTCGTGGCCATCGACGTCGAACACCGGGTGCGGCACTAGGCGGACGACCAGGTACAGATCGCCGTTCGGCCCGCCGGCGCTGCCCTGCCCGCCCTGGCCCTTGACCCGGATGCGCTCGCCGTCGGCGACGCCCGCGGGAATCTTCACGTTGAGGCTCTTGTGCTGGTCCGGCTGGCGCCGGCCGTGCTCGTCGTAATTCGGCAGCACGTACTCCACCGGCTTGGTCTGCTCGGCCAGGGTCTCCTCGAGGAAGACCGGCATCTCCAGCTCGATGTCCCGTCCCCGGCGCGGCGGCCGCGCGCGGTGATGGGCGCCCGGCTGGCCGCCGAAGATCGACTCGAAGAAGTCCGAGAAGTCGCTGCCGCCGAAATGCTCGTGCTGGCCGCCGAAGCCGCCCGCGTGCTGCCAGCCCGGCGGCACCTCGAAGTTCTCCCCGGCGCGACCGTACTGGCGCAGCTGGTCGTACTCGGCGCGCTTCTTGGCGTCGCCGAGCACCTCGTAGGCCTCGGCCACCTCCTTGAACTTGTCCTCCGCGCCGGCCTCCTTGTTCATGTCCGGGTGGTACTTGCGCGCCAGCCGGCGGTAGGCCGTCTTGATCGTCTTCTCGTCGGCGGTGGGCTCCACCCCGAGCATCGCGTAATAGTCCTTGAACTCCATGGAAGCTACCTTGGTGTTGGGTTGCTATCAGTCTAGGCCGCCGGGCGGACCGAGTGTTGATCCAGATGGGGAGCGCAGGCAATCGGACCGTCTCCGCGCCCCATCACTGTCGCCGAATATCACTATCGGCGACAGACATTGTTCGTCTTCCGATCGTGCCAGTAGCCTCCGAAGCCATTGGAAAATCAATGCCGAAATGGAAGCTGGAAGTGAAACTGTCTTATCTGCCATTGCTATCCGCGCTGCTGCCCGCACTCTGCGCCACCGCCGCCGTGGCCGCCGTGGCCGCCCCCGAAGCCCAGACCGCCGCTGAAAACAAGCCGGACATCGCCAGGGTCATCTCCGTCGAGGAGGAAACGCCGCACCCGCTGGCCCCGCCCGTCTGCGAAGTCATCGACGTCAAGATGACCTACCTGGATTCCTCCGGCCAGACCCGAATCCACACCTACCGCAAGCTCGCCCCGGCCTGCAGCAGGAGCTGAACCGCTCGCCGGAAGGCGTCAGCGCTTATCCGATGGCTCCCACGCGCCCGCGTGGGGGCCGAACCTCCGGGCGCTGCGCTTTTGCCGTTCCTCGGCCAGCGACCTAGACTGGCGCTGTCCAGTTGCCAGTTCTTTGGGGTAGGGAATGCCCAGGCTCGCTCAGATTGCCCTTGTGGCCATGCTGCTCGCCGGCTGCGCCGGCCAATCCGTGCCCGTACCGCGACCGGAGACGGCGCAGAGCGCCGGCGTGGGCATGGAGCTGAAGGTGCGCCTGTACGGTCTGGCCACCTATCGGGCAGACGCTGCGTTTTTCGTCAGAAGCTGCCCGGATGCCAGCGCGGCATGCGAGGAGCGGCCGATCGTCTCGAACTACGGCAAGGATGGGCGCCTCTATCTGCTGAACGCCGAGCCCGGCGAATACCGGGCGGTCGCCGCAGCCTTTCGCTCGGGCGCGCCGGGCGATCAGAGCCTGTATTTCGCCTACTTTCCCAGCGCCATGACAGACGCCTCGAAAGTGCAGGTCCGGCCCAGACAGTTCGCCTACGCGGGAAGCTACTTGCTGTCCGCCGCTCCCGGACTATGCCCCGACAAGGCCGAGCCGTCCTAGTTGAAGTACGCGGAGATGATCGAGCCGGGCACCCCGAAGTGCGGATTCTTCAAGACGCTGCTGCACAAGATGGCGACCGGCGACTACCTGTTCATCGGCGGCACGGCCTACCCGGTCGGCACCCAGACCTTTCACTATCGGGGCACCACCTTCGAAAGACGGGCCGAGCCCGCCGATGCGAGCGAATTCAGGAATGCAGCCCGGAGCGACCTGACAGGCGCAGGATGGGATATCGACAACTAAGCCCGGACTGGGCCGGGACAAGAGAAAAGCAGCGGCTGCATTCCGATAGCAGGCGCGGCTTGTAGCGCGACAAAGTTGAAGCCTGGCGTAGGGTGGAAAACTGCGAAGCGTTTTCCACCGGTGCCCTCCGGGCTGCCTGGCAGATCGGTGGACAAGGCTGCGCCGTTGTCCACCCTACTTGCTGGACTCCTACATGCGCAGCAGGAGCGACTCGATCAAGGCGGCGCGACGCAAGCTGTCGCCGCGTAGGGCGATAGTGGAACCACGCAACGCACGAGGAGGCGAACCATGCAGGTCGCACTGCTACAACAACTGAGCGAACGCTACCCGGAGGTCTACGGCGAACTCCAGGAAGCCGACTGCGGCGACGGCTGGTTCGCCATCCTCGACGCCCTGGGCGAAGCGCTCGCCTACTGCGCCGAGGCCGACAACCGCCGCCCGCCGCAGGTGCTGTCGTGCAAGCAGAAGTTCGGCCGGCTGGTCTTCGGCAAGCTGCATCTACCGCTCCAAGACCGCCGCACCTTCGAGATCGCCACGGCCATGAGCCTCAGAACTTGCGAACACTGCGGCGGCCCGCTGGGCACGGCCCAGGTCCATGCGCGCTGCGTATGCTCTGCCTAGACGGGCACAATGTTCTGAAACTGAGCCTGTCGACACCCGGCAGTAAGAAACAGAGGCTGCCGAGTCATGAGCCTACGCGGGAGCGTAGAAACGATCACAACCGCGAAGCGTTTTCCACCGGTGGCCTCCGGACTGCCTGGCAGATTGGTGGGCAAGGCTGCGCCATTGTCCACCCTGCTTGCTGAGGCTTCTGGCGTCACTGGTCATCGGGAAAAATCCCGATCATGCCTATTGTATTGCCGAATTAATAACAAGACACACTAGAACTTGTAAGTAACCTGGACGCGATTATATGTAAACGCTTGATTCCCAGGGTTTAGACCGTTTTTCCCGCCGCTAGAGCGCTCCCAGCGATCACGAATGGAGAGTCCATTGAGAACCCCACGGAAGTTATATGTCAAGTCAGCATGAACGTCGTGACTATCGCCAAAATAGTCAGTCACATATTTTGCGTAGGCCGTGGTAAATTGCAGCTTATTATCGAGCATATTATAGGTAAATTTTGCTTTCCATGCATGCCCTGGGCCCATCTCAACCAAGCCACGAATCATCGAGGTTGTATATAGCGGATCCGATGCATAGCCCACAGTAAACGGAGAAACCAAAGCCCCACCGCCAACGGCATTACGACTCCCCTCCAACTTGTTGTAATAAACATCGAATCGGCCATTTGGTATCAACAAGCCAGCATCCAAGCCCCAAGCATTGGCTTTAACCTTATCACCACCGACTACAGTATTAACCCTTGCGGTGGAATCCGTTAAATAGTTATTTGCCCCACCGGTTTCATGTGCGTACTGGGCGCCAATTACAGGATCGAAGCCCGTTCCTGTTTTAAACGTATAGGACCCATCGATATAACCTAGGTGAGCAAAGTTCTGGAAATCATAAAACCAAGCTTGCGTTTTGAGCCCGCCAATTGCGTAGGTAGTTCCTGCTGCATAAGTTCCATTATCATGCCTTGCATTTGACGGCAGAGTACCATTCCCTCCAAACATATGATTATCTTCGTATCCAGCAGGATAATAAAGGTTATCGCGCTCGTATGAGCTCGATGTACGACTACGCCAAGAGAACTCTCTTAGCAAGGTAATGTTCCAATCCTTGACTGGTGTAAATGTAGCTGTAACAGCATTATATGACGCTGGAACCACCCGGATGTCGCTACCCGACATCCACGGAGTATTTAAATATTGGTACCCCCCCTTCAAAATTAGCCAATCCCGCTTGTATTGCAAATAAGCCTGGGTTACAGCGGCATAAGAGCTTCTATCCCCCATCAGGGTAGTATCAACCTTGGTGGGGTTATCGTCTTTAGAACCTAAGTCACTCACTCCTGCCAGAGACGCACCAATACTAAACCCATGGAACGATCCGGTAGTTCCATTTAGCAGCAATGCACTTGACAGCGCATGCTGATCGGGTCTGTTGTCTTTCCCGTCGTAAAGCCTATTAAAGTTATACAGACGCAGCTCACCGTCCACATGGCCTTTCGTGATGACATCTGAAATAGCCCCTTCCTCGCTTTGAGCACCAGCCTCAGCAGTTACTCCAAGAAAGATCAAAGACAAGGCAAAATACTTAGAAAACCTTAAATTCATGAATTCTCCCTTGAAAGGCATGCGACTGGATGAACTTAAGCATGCTGTCTATTTGTGCTTTCGTATTGCCGGATTAATAGCAAGCATCCCCCGGCTTAGCCGGGGGACTTCTTATTTATAGTTCCAGACCACAAACGGCAGCTGTAGATGGCAGGGGGCTATCCAATTGCGTACAGTTAATACTACAGCACACAAGGAAGTTCAACATTATTCCTTATGAACATGAACTCCCAACATCATCTCCATCAATTCCCAACACCATCTCCACAAAATCTCAACGATTGTGAAAAACAGCTTTAGTCAGAGTTTTCCGAAACCCCATTAAGTACATGAACAAAATTAATCCGATATGTTTCACCGCGGCCGGACAACACCTGATGCATATGACTACAGAGTGACCGGACGCTCTGGTGGGCGCTCAGTGGCCGCTCAGTGGCCGCTCAGTGGCCGCTCAGTGGCCGCCACTCGTACTTGATCTTCCGCCACAACATCTCGATCGGATTGAGCTCCGGCGAGTAGGTGGGCAGGAAAACCACATGGATGCGCTGTGCCCTTCATTCCAGTCGTTTGCGTTGAAACAAGGCCGAGCGGTGAATACGGGCATTGTCGAGCACGACAATCGCAAAGGCCTCGAACGACTTCTGCTCGACCAGACGGGCGAAAGCCTTGATGACCACCTCGGTGGTCACGGTCGCGGTCGTTGTGTAATGGATCAGCCGGCCCTGACGGCTCAGAAACCCCGACACAGTAAGTATCTCCCGGCAAAGCCGGGGGCTTTATTCTGTTAGCCCCTCAAAGGGGCAAAGTACTGGTGGACGGGGTTTATGGAGCGCTTACGATTATTCCGATGGCTTCCACGCTCCCGAGTAGAAGCCAAACCTTTGGACGCTCCGCGCCCAGCGGCAGGGGCGGCTTGTAATGCGGCAAAGTTGAAGCCTGGCGTAGGATGGAAAACCGCGAAGCGTTTTCCACCGGCGGCCTCCGGAGTGCATGGCCAGGTCGAATGGCTGACCGGCATCCCGTTGGCGGTCGGTGGCCTGCTGGCCATCGGTTGGGGGTGAAGCTGGCTCATGCCCTGCCGCCACGCCTGTTGCGCGGCGCATTCAGCCTGTTCCTGCTGCTCTGCGCCGCACTGCTCGGCTTCGAGGGCTGAGGTCGTCGAGAAGTAACTCCCGTTCCGATGGCTCCCACGCTCCTGCGCGGGAGCCAAACCTTTGGACGCTCCGCATCCGACTGCAGGAGCGGCTGGGAGTGCGCATCCAGGCAGGATGCGTGGGCACGATCAATCAAACTACCTCGCTGCAACTTCATTAAACTTAATTACCTGCCTGCTATTCTCCAACCCATCGATCACCAGCCGAATAGAAGGAATAGTTGTTATGCTCTCGCGAGTGGGCTGGAAAACCAAGGTAATTTTGGTCGTCAAATTTCGCACCAAGGCTATATTCGACAAGTGATTCTCTGACCGACTACCCACCACTACTCGGTCAATATTTAAGGCACTACCACCAGGCTCAAAGAAGCTAGTCTCGCTATTAAAGCCAATATTCCTGTCGCGATTGGTGCTAGTAATTTCAAAGGTACAGGATGGAACTTGGGCAATCACACGACAACCACCCAAACTAATACGCACGTTATCGATCATTTCGACACGTCCACCCATAAGCGTCGGGCTATCATTTTCAATAGATTCCTGTTGCTGCTTCGCAAAATCAAATGATGGTTTCGCATACTCCATACCGATCACAAAGAATGAAGCAGAAATTCCAGCAGCCAAGATCAAATGAACTACAGCACGCAAATAAATTGGCAAACGGCGAGACAGGAGCGCAACAAGAATAGCCCCCATAAAAACGAAAGCAGCACAAAAGGACAATAGATTTTTCCAATTGACCACGCCCAACCCAAGAACAGTAGGATCAGGGAAAACATAAGTTATAACAGCCCAAAACGCGCCAGCAATACTACTCAGAGTAGCTACAGCCTTAGCTAAAATCTTCGTGAATTGGCCTTGTCCTACCGTAATTTCCATTATCCCGCTCTCATAGATTATGGGCAATTAATGTTCAAAAACTTACCAGTATTTCGCAATAGAAATACATGAGCATGCCTAACAGACCGCATGCCAACCCCTTTGCAGTTTCGCTTACCCTTTCACGCAAGGTCAGCTTCGATAGAGCACTTGACACTAACGATCAGCATGGGGAGGCTGGTTGATTATTCAGAGTTGGTCACGCACGCTTAGTGGCTTAATGACATTATAGCTAAAAAGGCGACCTTTACCCATTACATATAAAAAACAGAATTACTCCCTTACCATTGAAGAACCGGTTAGGTCTGTTTGGGAGTTTTTCAATTGGCGCAAGCGCCTATATAGAAGACGAAAGCCACAAGCCAGCCCTCCAATAAAAAAGCCGCTGCTCCCTCCCGGAAGCAGCGGCTTTTTCAGCTTCGAGCTTAGGTAAGGCGCCCCTACTTCCGCGCCCCCCTCACCCCATCCGCCAATTCCCGACACAACCCCAGCACGCCGTCGATGGCCTGCTCGCCGGAGTCGGCCTTGGCGATGCGGTCGATCAGGGCGGAGCCGACCACCACGCCATCGGCCAGGCGGGCGATGGTGGCGGCGTGTTCCGGGCTGCGGATGCCGAAGCCGACGCAGACCGGCAGGTCGGTGTGGCGCTTGAGGCGGGCGACGGCCTGTTCGACGTGTTCGACGGTGGCCGAGCCGGCGCCGGTGACGCCGGCCACGGAGACGTAGTAGACGAAGCCGGAGCTGCCCTCGAGCACGGTGGGCAGGCGGGCGTCGCCGGTGGTCGGGGTGGTCAGGCGGATGAAGTCGATGCCGGCGGCCTGGGCCGGGTCGCAGAGGTCTTCGTTGTGCTCCGGCGGCAGGTCGACCACGATCAGGCCGTCGACGCCGGCGGCCTTGGCGTCCTCGACGAAGCGCGCCACGCCGTAGTGGTGGATGGGGTTGAAGTAGCCCATCAGCACCAGCGGGGTGTGCGCGTCGTCCCGGCGGAACTCGCGGACCATCTGCAGGGTTTTCAGCATGTTCTGCTTGCCGGCCAGGGCGCGCAGGTTGGCCAGCTGGATCGCCGGGCCGTCGGCCATCGGGTCGGTGAAGGGCATGCCCAGCTCTATCACGTCGGCGCCGGCCTTGGGCAGGCCCTTGAGGATCGCCAGCGAGGTGTCGTAGCTCGGGTCGCCGGCGGTGACGAAGGTGACCAGGGCGGCGCGGCCCTCTTGCTTCAGCTCGGCGAAGCGGGTCTGCAGACGGCTCATATTCTTTCCTCCTGTTCGGCAAAGTGGTGCATGACGGTCTGCATGTCCTTGTCGCCGCGGCCGGAGAGGTTGACCACCAGCAGGTGGTCCTGCGGCAGGCCGGGGGCGCGCTTGAACACTTCGGCCAGGGCGTGGGACGACTCCAGCGCCGGGATGATGCCTTCCAGGCGGCAGCAATGGTGGAAGGCGTCGAGGGCTTCCTGGTCGGTGATCGAGGTGTACTCGACGCGGCCGACGTCATGCAGCCAGGCGTGTTCCGGGCCGATGCCGGGGTAGTCGAGGCCGGCGGAGATGGAGTGGGCGTCGATGATCTGGCCGTCGTCGTCCTGCAGCAGGAAGGTGCGGTTGCCGTGCAGCACGCCCGGCTCGCCGCCGTTCAGGCTGGCGGCGTGCTTGCCGGTGGCGATGCCCAGGCCCGCGGCCTCGACGCCGACGATCTTGACGCTCGGCTCGTCGAGGAACGGGTGGAACAGGCCCATAGCGTTGGAGCCGCCGCCGATGCAGGCGACCAGGGAGTCGGGCAGGCGCCCTTCCTTCTCCAGCATCTGCTCGCGGGTTTCCTTGCCGATCACCGCCTGGAAGTCGCGGACCATGGCCGGGTACGGGTGCGGGCCGGCGACGGTGCCGATCAGGTAGAAGGTGGAGTCGACGTTGGTCACCCAGTCGCGCAGGGCTTCGTTCATGGCGTCCTTGAGGGTGCCGGTGCCGGCGGTGACCGGGATCACCTCGGCGCCGAGCAGCTTCATGCGGAAGACGTTGGCCTGCTGGCGGTCGATGTCGGTGGTGCCCATGTAGATCACGCACTGCAGGCCGAAGCGCGCGGCCACGGTGGCGGTGGCCACGCCGTGCATACCGGCGCCGGTCTCGGCGATGATGCGTTTCTTGCCCATGCGCCGGGCCAGGAGGATCTGGCCGATGCAGTTGTTGATCTTGTGCGCGCCGGTGTGGTTCAGCTCCTCGCGCTTGAGGTAGATCTTCGCGCCGCCGCAGAACTCGGTGAGGCGCTCGGCGAAGTACAGCGGGCTCGGCCGTCCGACGTAGTCGCGCTGGAAGTAGGCGAGTTCTTCGAGGAACTGCGGATCGTTCTTGGCCTTCTCGTATTCGGCGGCCAGAGCGTGGATCAGCGGCATCAGGGTTTCGGCGACGTACTGGCCGCCGAAACGGCCGAACAGCCCTTTGGCGTCCGGGCCGGTGCGGTATGAGGTCATGGTGGGCTCCTGGGATGGATCGTGCGGCGGAGGCCGGCCGGGCCGGCGTGCCGCGATACTGGCAGGTTAGGCCATCCCCCGGGCGCGGAAAAGCGATAAGATCGCCGCAATCCGTCAGAAAAACTCACAGATGCCATGAGCCGCGACCTGCCCTCCCTGAATGCCCTGCGCGCCTTCGAGGCGACCGCCCGTCTGAACGGAGTAAGCCAGGCGGCGAAGGAGCTGAACGTGACCCACGGGGCGATCAGCCGGCAGCTCAAGAGCCTCGAAGCCGAGCTCGGCACGGCCCTGTTCGTCAAGGAAGGGCGCGGCCTAAAACTCACCGATGCCGGGATGCTGCTGCGCGAGGCGGCCGGCGAGGCCTTCGCCCGCCTGCAAAGCGCCTGCGCCGAACTGAAGCGCCGCACCGGCGAGGCGCCGTTCGTCCTCGGCTGCCCCGGCAGCTTGCTGGTGCGCTGGTTCATCCCGCGCCTGGATCGCCTCAACCGCGAGCTGCCGGAGCTGCGCCTGCAGCTCTCCACCGGCGAGGGCGACCTCGACCCGCGCCGACCGGGGCTGGACGCCAGCCTGCTGTTCGCCGAGCCGCCATGGCCGGCGGACATGCGCGTGCACGAGCTGGCGGTGGAGCGCATCGGCCCGGTGCTCAGCCCGCGCTATGGCGGCTTCGAGGCGCTCAGCCGGGCCGCGCCCGAGGCCCTGCTCGGCGAGGCGCTGCTGTACCCGGAATCGCGCCCGCAGGCCTGGCCCGCCTGGGCCGCCAGCCAGGGCCTGGCGCCCGATGCGCTCGCCTACGGCGCCGGCTTCGAGCACCTCTATTACCTGCTGGAGGCGGCGCTGGCCGGCCTCGGCGTAGCCATCGCGCCGCAGCAGTTGGTGGCCGACGACCTGGCCGCCGGCCGGCTGGTCGCGCCCTGGGGCTTCGCCGAGACCCCGGCGCGCCTGGCCCTGTGGGTACCGGCACGGCTGGCCGACCGCCGCGCCGAACGCCTGGCCGAGTGGCTGAGGAAAGAGCTGTAGAAGCGAATCCGTTTGCGACCGGGAGCATCCGGCGCGGCCGCAAATCGCGGAGGAATCCGCTCTTGCGCGGCAGTCGCGGCTCCGGCAGTCATCCGGCCGTGCAGTCTGCCCGGGGCTGTGCCTTACTTGTCGCCAGCAATCCTCGGCGAAGGTGCGGACCATGAACATATCCAGGCGCTGGCGACTCGGTTGGACATTCACGGCGATCCTCGTGCTGCTCGCCGGCTGCAGCTCCGCCTCGCGGAGCGAACACGGCCCCGAGAGCGGTGCCAGGGTGCGGGAGGAGATGGCGGTTTCCGAGGATCTGGCGGACAAGGCCGCCGGCACCTATCGGGGCGCCATCGTCTCGAACCGCCAGGACGCCACGCGCAGCGACACCACGGTGACGGTCACCCGGCTCGAGCGGGACCGGGTGCGCATCTCGTCGGGCAACAGCCGTCTGGGCAGCGTGGAGGTCCGGCTCAAGCGGAAGGAGAAACAGATCGTCCACGACGGCGGCGATACGCCGTTCGCCCTGGACCTGGATTCGAATCCGCCCATGCTGCTGTACAGCCCGCACCGGAAGGCGGCCTTCAGCGGGCGCAAGCTGTGAAGGGAACCGGCTGACGCCGCGCGGAGCGCGAAGTCTCCGCGCGGCGGCCCGCGTTTCAGCCGGCCAGGGCCGAGCGCTTCTTCTCCACCCCGTAGCCGTGGGGGTTCTTCGCCTGCCAGCGCCAGGCGTCACGCAGCATGCAGGTCAGGTCGCGCTCGGCGCGCCAGCCCAGTTCGCGCTCGGCCTTGCCGGGGTCGGCCCAGCACTGGGCGACGTCGCCGGGACGGCGGGCGGCGATGCGGTACGGCAGCGGCCGCCCGCTCACCCGCTCGAAGGCGCGGATCATCTCCAGCACCGAATGGCCGCGGCCGGTGCCGAGGTTCCAGACCGACGCACCCGGGGTGCCCGCCAGTCGCTCCAGGGCCATGAGATGGCCGCGGGCCAGGTCGACCACGTGGATGTAGTCGCGCACGCCGGTGCCGTCGGCGGTCGGGTAGTCGTCGCCGTAGACGCTCAGGCGCTTCAGCCGGCCGATGGCGACCTGCAGCATGTAGGGCAGCAGGTTGTTGGGGATGCCGTCGGGGTCTTCGCCGATCAGCCCGGAGGGATGCGCGCCGATGGGGTTGAAGTAGCGCAGGATGGCGATGGACCAGCGCGGATCGGACTGCGCCAGCCCCTTGAGGACGTTCTCCGCCATCAGCTTGGACTGGCCGTAGGGGTTGGTCGGGATGCCGGTGGGCGCGTCCTCGCGGATCGGCATGCTCACCGATTCGCCGTAGACGGTGGCGGAGGAGCTGAACACCAGGCGGAACACCCCGGCGTGGCCCATCGCCCGGCACAGGGCGATGCTGCCGGCGACGTTGGTCTCGAAGTAGCGCAGGGGTTCGCGCACGCTCTCGCCCACCGCCTTGAGCCCGGCGAAGTGCAGCACGGCCTCGATCGGATGCTGCTGGAACAGGCGGTCGAGCAGCCGGCGGTTGCGGACGTCGCCCTGGACGAACGCCAGACTTCGCCAGGCGAGCCGCTCCAGCCGCGGCAGCACCTGCGCCGAACTGTTGCACAGATTGTCCAGCACCAGCACCTCATGGCCGGCCCCGAGCAGCTCGAGGACCGCATGGGAGCCGATGTAACCCGCACCTCCGGTTACCAGGATCATGGTTACCTCCGAATGGGAGAGGACAGCATTCGGTCCCCGCAGGCGACCGGCGGCGGTCGGCACAAGCCGCCGCTGCCGGCTGGCCGGGCAACCCCGCAAGACCGTGGGTGGCCGGGCGCCGGGGACCGGGGACCGGGTTCGATCGGGCTGAAAGCGGATCGTCCACAGAAATACCGAGGACAGGCAGGCACAGGAGTTCCATGTCTTCCGCCGGGCTGCAGGGGCCGCCACCCCTGGGCTGCACGGTTGCCGAACCGGCCGGCGGGAGGGCCGGAACCGGCGCATCCGATGCCGGTCCACCTTCCCATTACCCGGCTCGGACGCCCACCGGGCGGTGCTGTCGAGCCGACTCCGGAGACCGGGAAACCGCCGCGGTCCGGCCCTGCGCCGCCGGTCGGCGACATTCCCCCACTGGGACGAGGTACGGCATGAGCTGGGCAGGCCCCTTCCAATACGATCTCGGCAAATCAGGCCGGCCGGCGCCGGCGCGGCAACGGAGCTACCCGGCGGACGCGCCCACCCTGCTGTGCCTGTCGCACCTGCGCTGGAGCTTCGTCTACCAGCGTCCGCAACACCTGATGACGCGCTTCGCCGAGGACTGGCCGGTGCTGTTCTTCGAGGAGCCGATCGCCAGCGATCGCGCCGAACCCTGGCTGGAGGAGCGCGAGGAGGAAGGCGTGCGGGTGCTGGTGCCGCGCCTGCCGCCGCACTGCACCGCAGCGGCGGCGGAGGACGCCCAGCGGCGCCTGCTCGACGACTACCTGGCGCGCAACCCGCCGGCACGCCTGCTGCTCTGGTACTACACGCCGATGGCGCTGGGCTTCAGCGAGCATCTGGAAGCCGCCGCGGTGGTCTACGACTGCATGGACGAGCTGTCCGCCTTCCTCGGCGCACCGCCCGCGCTGATCGAGCGCGAGAACCGGCTGCTGGAGCGCGCCGACCTGGTGTTCACCGGCGGCTACAGCCTGTGGCAGGCCAAGTCCCGGCGGCACGCCAACGTCCACGCCTTCCCCAGCAGCGTCGACCTCGACCACTTCGCCCACGCCCGCGAGGAGCAGCCGGACCCGCCCGACCAGGCGGAGATCCCGCACCCGCGCCTGGGCTTCTACGGGGTGATCGACGAGCGCTTCGACCTCGCCCTGCTCGACGAGGTGGCGCGGCGGCGGCCCGACTGGCAGTTCGTCATGCTCGGCCCGGTGGCGAAGATCGACCCGGCCCGGCTGCCGCGGCGGAACAACCTGCACTTCCTCGGCGGCAAGGTCTACGACGAGCTGCCGCGCTACCTGGCCGGCTGGGACGTGGCGCTGATGCCCTTCGCGCTGAACGCCGCGACGCGCTTCATCAGCCCGACCAAGACCCCGGAATACCTGGCCGGCGGCCGCCCGGTGGTGTCCACGCCGATCGCCGACGTGGTGCGCGGCTACGGCGACAGCGGCCTGGTGCGTTTCGCCGCCAGCCCCACGGCGTTCGTCGGCGCCTGCGCCGCCGCCCTGGCCGATGCCCGCGATCGGGCTACCCTCTGCCGACGGGCCGACGCCCTGCTGGCCGGCATGTCCTGGGACGACACCCGGGCGCGGATGAAGGAGAGGATCGAATGGCTGATGAGCTGAGTTCACGTGGCGACTACGACTACCTGATCGTCGGCGCCGGCTTCGCCGGCAGCGTGCTGGCCGAGCGCCTGGCCGCGGGCCTGGGCAAGCGCGTGCTGCTGATCGACCGCCGCCCGCACATCGGCGGCAACGCCTACGACCACCTCGACGACCACGGCATCCTGGTGCACCGCTACGGCCCGCACATCTTCCACACCAACGCGCCGCGCATCGTCGAGTACCTGTCGCGCTTCACCGCCTGGCGCCCCTACGAGCACCGCGTGCTGGCCGAGGTGGACGGCCAGCGGGTGCCGATCCCGATCAACCGCACCACCCTCAACCGGCTCTACGGCCTCGAGCTGGACGAGCAGCAGGCGGGGGCCTTCCTCGCCGCCCGCGCCGAGCCGGTGGCCGAGATCCGCACCAGCGAGGACGTGGTGGTCAGCCAGATCGGCCGCGAGCTGTACGAGAAATTCTTCCGCGGCTACACCCGCAAGCAATGGGGCCTGGACCCGGCGCAGCTGGACCGCTCGGTGACCGCACGGGTGCCGACGCGCACCGACGACGACGACCGCTACTTCACCGATTCCTTCCAGCAGATGCCGCTGCACGGCTACACGCGGATGTTCGAGCGGATGCTCGACCACCCCAACATCGAGGTCCGGCTGTCCACCGACTTCCGCCAGCTCGACCAGAAGGTGCGCTACCGGCAGATGGTCTACACCGGCCCGATCGACGAGTACTTCGGCCACTGCTACGGCCCCCTGCCCTACCGCTCGCTGCGCTTTCGCCACGAGACCCTGGACTGCGAGCAGCTGCAGCCGGTGGCGGTGGTCAACTACCCGGACGAGCAGGTGCCCTGGACGCGCATCACCGAGTACAAGCACCTCACCGGCCAGCGCCACGCCAAGACCAGCGTCACCTACGAGTACCCCTGCGCCGAGGGCGAGCCCTACTACCCGATCCCTCGGCCGGAGAACGCCGTGCTGTACAAGCGCTACCAGGCGCTGGCCGACGCCATTCCGCGGGTCACCTTCCTGGGCCGGCTCGGCACCTACAGGTACTACAATATGGACCAGGTGGTCGGCCAGGCCCTGGCGCTGTACCAGCGCATCGAGGAGGCCGAACCCGTCCCGCGGCGCGCGGCCGGCTCCGGCCGCGCCGCCCGAACCCGACGGCGCCCGTCCTGTCCGGGCAAGTGACCGCGCGGCGCCCGGCGCCAGCGCCTCATCCAACCAGAAGCAGCGGGATGCGATGTACCGACCCAGCCTGTTCGCCAGCTTCTTCCAGGGCGGCTTCGAGTGCTCCAGCCATCGTCGCCACGACGGCCGGCGCCTCGACCTGATCGCCGCCACCGGCCACGACCGCCATGCGGCCGCGGACTACGCCCTCATGGTCGAGCACGATCTGCTCACCGTGCGCGACGGCCTGCGCTGGCACCTGATCGAGCGCAGCCCCGGGGTCTACGACTGGTCGAGTTTCCTGCCCATGCTGCGGGCCTCCCGCCGGCTGGGCCTGCAGGTGATCTGGGACGTCTGCCACTACGGCTGGCCGGACGACCTGGACATCTGGCGGCCGGCCTTCGTCGAGCGCTTCGCGCGCTTCGCCGCCGCCGCCGCCCGGCTGCTGCGCGACGAGGGCGTCGAGCGGCCCTTCTACTCGCCGATCAACGAGATCTCCTACTGGGCCTGGGCCGGCGGCGACCAGGCGATGTTCAACCCCATGACCCGCGGCCGCGCCCAGGAACTCAAGCACCAGCTGGTGCGCGCCAACATCGCGGCGATCGAGGCGATCCGCGCGGTCGAGCCGCGCGCCCGCTTCGTCCAGGTCGACCCGGTGATCCAGGTCCTGCCGCTGCCGGGCCGCCCGGAGAGCGGGGAAACCGCCGAGGCCCACCGCGTGGCCATGTACGAGGCCTGGGACCTGCTCACCGGGCGCGCCTGGCCGGGCCTGGGCGGGCGGCCCGAGTACCTGGACATCCTCGGCATCAACTATTACTCGGACAACCAGTGGTTCCTGGGCGGCGAGACCGTGCGCGTCGGCCATCCGGCCTACCGGCCGTTCCAGGGCATCCTCGCCGAGCTCTACCGGCGCTACCGGCGGCCGATCCTGATCGCCGAGACCGGCGCCGAGGGCGAAGCCCGCGCACCCTGGCTGCGCTACGTCGCCGCGGAAACCTTCGCCGCCATGCAGCGTGACGTGCCGGTGGAGGGCATCTGCCTCTACCCGGTGCAGGACTACCCCGGCTGGAGCAACGAACGGCACTGCCCGACCGGCCTGATCGGGGTGCCCGACAGCCACGGCCGGCGCGAACTCTACGTCCCGCTGCAGACCGAGCTGCTGGCCCGGCAGGCGGCGCTGGCGCGCCTGCTGGACGATCAACCGAACTCCCCCCATCACCTGCCATGAATCCCAAACCCAAGAAGACCGCCACCCGGCGCAAGCCCAAGCCGCTGATCCTCCCCGGCCAGCCGGTGCCCTTCCTCTGGCGCTACCTGCGCCTGCGGCCCTGGCACTTCGGCTTCATGTTCCTGCTGATCTTCTCCGCCTCCAGCTGCGCGGTGGCGGTGCAGTACGGCATGAAACTCCTGGTCGACGCCCTGGCCAGCAACGACCGCCAGCACGCCGACGTGTGGACGCCGCTGGCTTTGTTCCTCACCCTGATCGTCGCCGAGAACGGCCTCTGGCGCATGAGCGGCTGGCTCGGCTGCCGCACCGTGGTGTCGAGCTGCGTGGACATCCGCGTCGAGCTGTTCCGCTACCTCACCGGCCACCCGATGCGCTACTTCAACGAGCACTTCGCCGGCGCCCTGGGCAACCGCATCACCGCCACCGGGATGGCCGCGGGCAACCTCTACGGCGGCTTCGCCTGGAAGATCATGCCGCCTCTGGTGGACTTCTTCGGCGCGGTGGTGGTGCTGTTCACCGTCGACTGGCGCATGGCCGTGTCGCTGATCGTCGCGGTGCTGCTGGTGGCCATCCTGATCACCGCCTACGGCATCCGCGGGCGGACCAAGCACCAGCGCTACGCCGCCCAGGCCGCCCAGGTCGGCGGCGAGCTGGTGGACGCGGTGTCCAACGTCTGGACCATCAAGGCCTTCTCCGCCCGCGACCGCGAGAGCGACCGCCTGGCGCAGAGGATCGGCCGCGAGGCGCGCGCCCACCGCGGCAGCTGGATGTACATGGAGAAGACCCGCGTGCTGCACGACGTCTGCCTGTCGCTGATGGCCGCCGGCATGCTGGTCTGGGCCATCCTGCTGTGGCGCGCCGGCAGCGTCACCGCCGGCGACGTGGTGCTGGTCAGCACCCTGACCTTCCGCATCCTCAACGGCTCGCGCGACCTGGCCCTGGCCCTGGTGGACGCCGTGCAGCAGCTCGGCGCCATCGCCGACACCCTGCGCGTGATCGTCCGTCCCCACGACCTGAAGGACACCCACCTGCCGCTGCCGGAGGTGGACGGCACCATCGACCTGATCGACGTGAGCTACAGCTACCCGGACGGCCGCCAAGTGTTCAGCCACCTCAACCTGCACATCCCGGCCGGGCAGAAGGTCGGCCTGGTCGGCCCCAGCGGCGCCGGCAAGTCAACCCTGGTGCAGCTGATCCAGCGCCTGGACGACGTCAGGGAGGGCTGCATCCTGATCGACGGCCACGACATCCGCCAGGTCAGCGTCGACAGCCTGCGCCAGATGATCGCCGTGGTGCCGCAGGAGACCGCCCTGTTCGCCCGCAGCATCCGCGAGAACATCCGCTACGGCCGGCCGGACGCCAACAACCGCGAGGTCGAGGAGGCGGCGCGGCTGGCCTATTGCGACAGCTTCATCCGCGAGCTGCGCTACGGCTACGACACCCATGTCGGCGAACGCGGCGCGCGCCTCTCCGGTGGCCAAAGACAGCGCCTGGGGATCGCCCGGGCCTTCCTCAAGGACTCGCCGATCCTGATCCTCGACGAGGCCACCTCGGCCCTCGACACCCGCTCCGAGGCGGAGATCCAGGTGGCCCTGGCCGACCTGGTGCGCGGCCGCACGGTGCTGGCGGTGGCGCACCGGCTGTCCACCGTGGCCAACTTCGACCGCATCCTGGTGCTGCAGGGCGGCAGGATCGTCGAGGACGGCCCGCCGGCCGAGCTGCTCAAGCGCGACGGCCTGTACGCCGCGCTGTGGAAGATGCAGGCCCACGGCTTCATGCACGACCCGGAGCTGCCGCCGGAGGTGCACTGATATGCGCCGCGAGCCGGTGGATTCCTCCTGCCTGCGCGCCCTGGGCTACGACGAGCAGAGCCGGGTGCTGGAAGTGGAGTTCCACAGCGGCGGGCTCTACCGCTTCGAGCAGGTGCCGCCGGAGGCGGTGCGCGCGCTGCGCGCGGCCGACTCCCTGGGCCGCCACTTCAACCGCGTGTTCAAGACCTATGCTTTCCCCTACCGCCGCCTCGACCGCGGCTGAACCCCACGCACCGGAGAAGGCCATGTCCGACCACCACACCTACAAGAAGATCGAGCTCGTCGGCTCCTCGCGCAGTAGCATCGAGGAGGCCATCGACAACGCCCTGGCCGAGGCCGCCAAGACCCTGTCGCACCTGGAATGGTTCGAGGTGATCGACACCCGCGGCCACGTGGTCGACGGCAAGGTCGGACACTACCAGGTCACCCTGAAGGTGGGCTTTCGCATCGCCGACAGCTGACGTTCCTGCCGTGCCGGCCGGGCGGTCGCCCAGGCTCCGTTTTTCTGGTTTAGCCTCAACGTCTTACCCGCCGCCGGCGGCTCAAGGAGCGCTCCATGCCACGCTTGGCAGACACCCCTTTTTCCGTCCTCGAACTGGCGCCGATCCGCGACGGCGGCGGTCCGGCCGAGGCCCTGCACAACGCCCTGGTGCTCGCCCGTTATGCGGACATGCTCGGCTTCACCCGGTTCTGGGTGGCCGAGCACCACAACATGCCGGGCATCGCCAGTTCGGCCACCGCCGTGCTGGTCGGCCACCTCGCCGCCGGTACCACGCGCATCCGCGTCGGCTCCGGCGGCATCATGCTGCCCAACCATGCGCCGCTGGTGATCGCCGAGCAGTTCGGCACCCTCGCCACCCTCTATCCGGGGCGCATCGACCTGGGCCTCGGCCGCGCGCCGGGCTGCGACCCGCTCACCGCCCGCGCCCTGCGCCGCGACCGCCTGGGCAGCGCCGACGACTTCCCGCAGGACGTGGAGGAGCTGCAGCGCCTGCTCGGCCCGGCGCAACCCGACCAGCCGGTAATCGCCATGCCCGGGGTCGACACCAACGTGCCGATCTGGCTGCTCGGCTCCAGCCTGTTCAGCGCCCGGCTGGCGGCGCAGAAGGGCCTGCCCTTCGCCTTCGCCTCGCACTTCGCGCCGCGCTACCTGCACGAGGCGCTGCGCGTCTACCGGGAGAACTTCCGCCCCTCGCCGGCGCTGGACAAGCCCTACGTGATGCTCGGCGTGCCGATGGTCGCCGCGCCGACCGACGAGGAGGCCGAATTCCTCGCCACCACCCTCTACCGCCGCGTGCTGGCGCTGATCCGCGGGCAGAGCACGGTGCTGCGCCCGCCGGTGGAGTCCATGGCCGGCCAGTGGCTGCCCCACGAAAAGGAGGCGGTCGGCGAATTCCTCGGCCTGGCGGTGGTCGGCAGCCCGGAGAAGGTCCGCGCGCGCCTGGGGGTGATCCTCGAGCAGACCGAAGCCGACGAGCTGATCTTCACCTGCGACCTCTACGAACAGGCCGACCGCCTGCGCGCCTTCGAGATCCTCGCCGGCTTCCGCTGAGAAGCGGCCCGCGACCCGCCCCCGCGTCGGGCGCGCCTGCGGGCACCGAAGACCGGCCCTGCGGCCTTTGCCGACAGGGCCGCCGTAGGAGCAGATTCATCGGCGATCCCCGGCGACGCCCAGGCATCGCGAATGAATTCGCTCCTACCGGAACGGTGCCGGCGGCTCAGCGCCCCGGACCGGCGCCGGTCCGTTCGGTCGCGGCGGTGGAGGTCGGCGCCAGCAGGTCGCGGCAGTCCACCAGGCGGGCCGGCCGGAAGACCTCGAGCAGGTAGTCGCGCAGCTCCGGGTCGACGCTCGGCTGGTAGACCTTCTCCGGGGCGAGCAGGGATTTGCGGAAATTCCAGTCGACGACGTAGCTGCCGCTGAGCGCGGCATCGAAGGCGGCGCGGCTGGGGAACGGGGTGAAATCGAGGACGCAGCGCTGGTCGGCGTGCATCTGCACCCGGGCGAGGAACTGGGGCAGGGATTCCCGCCGCTCGTAGGGCGCCATGCCGGGGAGCAGCAGCTTCACCCCGTCGCCGTAATAGAGGTAGACATCGGCCACCACGTTCGGCCCCAGCGACGGCACACCGAAGACGAAGACCACCCGGGCGTCGGTCGCCGGGCGCAAGCGGTAGTCGGCCAGGCCCGCCCAGGGCGCCTGGAAGGTGCCGCTGCGCAGGGCCTGCAACGCCTGCGGCAGCAGCGAGCCGTGCAGCACCAGTATGGAAAACAGCCCGCAGGCCAGGAGGCCGATCACCGGCTGGCGGTCTTGCTCCCGGTTGCGCAGCCAGAACCCGGCCAGCGCGGCCATGACGAACACCACGCCGTAGCCGAGGGTGCGCGAGCCGAACAGGTCGAACTGGGTGGACACCCGCAGGCCGTAGGCCACGAGCAGGTAGCCGATGCCGCAGAGCAGCAGGAACAGACAGGCGCGGTCGGCCGGCTCCCCGCTGCTGCCGGCGAAGCGCACGGCACGGAAGGACAGGGCGAGGAACACCAGGAAGGACGCCGCCACCGCCAGCGCGTTCTTGGCCAGCGCCTGCACGAAGACCAGCGAGAGGTAGGCCAGGGACTCCGGCGCCGGTATCCGCTCGAGGCCCGAGCCGTAGCCGGTGACGGCGGCGTTGAAGCTGTAGTAGCCGAAGAAGAACGCGCCGGCGACCAGGAAGGCCGGCAGCGACTTCAGCGCGACGCGCCGGCCGAAGGCCAGCCAGGTGGCGAGGAACAGGACCGCGGCGAAGGGGCCGAAGAAATAGCGCGACAGGCAGCCAATCAGCAGGAACAGCGCCAGCAGGACCGCGTAGCCGTAGCCCCTCTCATGCCGGGCCAGGCGCGCCACGCAGAACAGGGTGCCGCAGCAGGCGAAGAGGAACAGGTTCTCCGACCAGGTGTAGCGGTACAGGTGCAGGGTCAGCGGGTTAAGCACGGCCAGGGCGGCCGCCGGCAGGTTGCGCAGGGCGTCGGCCAGCAGCAGGAAGCCCCCGGAGAGCAGCAGGAAGTTGACGAGCTTGCTGCCGACCAGCAGGCTGCCGATGTCCGCCGACGGCGCGCTCAGGGCGATGGCCATGGGGTAGCCGCAAGGGAACACGGCGAAGTATTCCCCGGACAGCACGCAGCCGTGGCCCTGGCGCAGGGCCTGGGCCACGTGCAGGTACTTCCAGGAATCCGGGGTGATGAAGCCGAAGGCCGTGGCGAGCAGGGCCGTCAGCAGCAGGATCAGGATCACCGTCAGGTAACAGAGCACTCGTGCGCGGGTCATCTTGCTTCCCTCCCGATCGTGGATGGGCCCGGGCACCGGACCGCCCCTCACCGGCCGGACCGGCTGCCCGATAGCGCCAGGACACCGATCCCCACGGCGAACCACAGGGTCGCCAGACGGATCAGCACGGTCGCGGCGATGGCGTCGGCCGCGGCCATGCCCTGCCACACCAGCAGAGCGACCATCACCGCCTCGGCGCCGCCCAGGCCGCCGGGCATGAAGCTCAGCGCGCCGGCGAGCATGGCCAGGGCGTAGACGAAGAGCGCGAAGGCCAGCGGCACCTGCGCGCCCATCCCGCGCAGCACCCCGTAGAAGGCCAGGGCCTCGGCGCCCCAGGCGAGCAGACCGAGCAGCGTGGCGGCCAGCAGCAGACCGGGCCGGTGGCAGCGCCGCGCCGCCTGCAGAACCCAGAGGGCCTGGCGAGTCAGCGTGGCCAGCCGCCCCGACGTCCCGCCCAGCGGCGCCAGCAGCCGCTCCAGCAGGCGGCCCTGGCTCAGGGCCACTAGACAGACCAGCACCAGGACCAGGCCGGCGACGATCAGCGGCCGGGCGTCCGGGTGGCGGCCGAGGCCGAACAGGGCCAGCAGCGCCACGGCGCAGAGATCGGACAGGCGCTCGCTGAAGAAGGCGGCGAAGCTCTGCGCGTAGGGCACCCCCCAAGGCTTGAGCAGCACCCCGCGCAGGGCCTCGCCGGCCTTGCCGGGGGTGGTGGTCAGGGCGAAGCCGGCCAGGTAGATGCGCAGGCTCGGCCGCCACGCCAGCCTCTGGCCGAGGGTGCCGAGGTAAAGCTGCCAGCGCAGGAAGCGCAGCCCGTAGTTGGCCAGCGCCAGCAGCAGGGCCAGGCCGATGCCGGAGGCGCCGACCCGGGCCGCCGCACGGACGACCTCCGCCCAGCCGCCCCACAGGGAGAAGCCCAGGTAGCCGGCGGCCGCCAGCAGCACCGAGAGGATCAGGGCGCGGTAGCGCCAGCCGGAGAGGTGCAGGGCCTGGCTCACAGGTTCAGCCTCTTGAACAGCGGCTGCGGGATGCTGCGGATGGCCAGCATGATCGGCGCCCAGAAGCCCGGCGCGTAGAGGGTCGAGCTGCTGCCGCGCTCGATGCGCGAAACGATGCGCCGGGCGACCTGCTCGGGGCTCGCCAGCAGCGCCGCCGGCAGCGGCAGGCCGCGGGTCATGGGCGTGTCGACGAAGCCCGGCTTGATCGTGACCACCTGCACCCCGGCCCGGAACAGCCGCGCCCGCAGCCCTTCGCAGAAGGTCGAGACCGCCGCCTTGGCCGCGCCATAGAGGTAGTTGGAGGGACGCCCGCGGTCGCCGGCCACCGAGGAGATCACCGCCAGGGTGCCGCAGCCCTGGGTCTCCAGCTGGCCGGCCAGGCGGATCAGCAGGGCGATGACCGAGCCGCCGTTGTTGGCGAACTCCCGCATGGCCAGCGCCACGTCCTGCTCGCAGGCCTTCTGGTCGGGCAGCGTGCCGTGGGCGATCAGGGCCAGATCGATCTGTCCCAGGCTCTCCAGGCAGCGTTCGAGCATGGCCGGATGGGCGTCCAGATCGGTGGCGTCCATCCGGTAGGTGGTCACCGCCGCGGCACCGCGGGCGCGCAGGTCGGCGGCGGTCTGCTCGAGCTTCTCCGGATTGCGCCCGACCAGGAAGAAGGCGTCGCCCTGCGCCGCCCAGAGACGGGCGCAGGCCGCCGCGATGGTGGAAGTGGCGCCGATGATCAGGATGTTCTTCATGTCAGTACCAGTGGATACGGAATTTCCGCTCGGGGTTGTCCTGGCGATAGCGCTGCAGCACGCCCTGCAGCTTCCCCGCGGCAACGGCGTCGGTGGCGTAGAGGGCCACGGTGTCGCTGGCCGCGGAGACCCTCGGGATGGTCAGCCGGAGTTCGGCCACCTTGATCCAGTCGGCCGGCCGCTGCGGGAACCAGGCGTCGTATACGAAGGCGTACCGGACGCCCTTGGCCGCCATCAGCCGCCCGATCCAGTCCGCGCCCGTCCCGGACTGGCGCAGCCTGAGCGCCTCCAGGCTGCCGAGGCCCCACAGGTCGAGGACGTAGCGCTGCGAGCGCAGCGAAACGAGGCCGAGGTCGTTCACCGCCACCGGCTCGTCCAGCCGCCGGACGATGTCGGCCGTGGCGTACTGCTGGCTGTGGATGGCCGCGGAGGCGAACGGCGTGCTCAGGGTGGCGTAGACCAGCCCGGCGAAGGCCACGGGCAGCAGGCCGAAGGCCACTGCGGCGCGCCGGCCGTCGAGACGGCTGACGGCGACGTAGACGAAGAAGATTCCGACGAAGGTCAGCCAGTAGATCTCGTAACGCCCGCCCATCCGCCCGAAGAACAGGTGCAGGAAGGTCGCAGAGAGCAGCAGCAGCGCCAGGGCCCGCCGCCGGTGCAGGTAGGCGCAGAGCAGCAGCACGGCCAGCACCAGCCAGCCGTACTTCTTGAACTGCTCGACGGCGTTGAAGACCACGGACGAGACGCCGTGGGTATCCAGCTTCAGCAGCACGGAGGAAGGCAGGTAGCCCAGCCCCAGGTGCCGGAGGAACAGCGAGAAGAGCGCGACCGCCAGCGCCAGCAGCGCGCCGACGACGACCGGCTTCGCCCCCTCCCCCTTCAGGACCAGATAGACCAGGGTGGGAACGGAAACGGCCAGCCCCTCGTAGCGGACCAGGGGCAAGACCAGCAGCGCCAGGTAGAGGGAGAAGGTCGGCGCGCGCCCCTGGAACTCCCGGCCGATGACGCCCCGGGCGATGAGCGCGACCAGCAGGATCTGCAGGCTGTGCTCCATGCCGCTGAAGATCAGCCCGTAGAAGTTGGTCGCTAGCAGGCAGCCGCCCAGGATGACGATCCTGAAGCGATGGCCGACGTCGCGCAGCAGGTCGTCGAGGATCAGCAGGGTGCCGAGGGAGAACGCCAGGTTCAGCAGCAGCGGCGCGTACTCCACGGCGGCGTCGCCCAGCGCGGCGAACGGCGCCAGCAGGAACGGCCAGAGGATGCTGGAGGACGGCGCCGAGTACTCGTCGGCGTTGATGCCGTAGTGCCCGGCGAAGATGTTCTTCGCCAGCTTGATGTGGATGTAGGGGTCGTCCAGGGTGTAGACCAGCTCGCCGTTGTTGTTCAGCAGCATGGAGGCGAACAGCGCCGCCACCGGGATCAGGAAGAGGAACACCACGACCGGGGCGGAGGCCCGCACCCGACCGAGCGCGCTGCGGATTGCCTGGTTCATTGCCGGGTCACCCTTTGCCAGAAGCGGGACTCGAGGGTCGGATCGCGCAGCGCCTCCAGCCGCTCCCAAGCCGGGTAGGCGCGGCGGAAGTCGCTGCCGCTCATGTGCGCGTCCTTGGCCGGGTAGAGCCGCCCGCCGGCTTCGCGGACGATGGCGTCCAGGTGGGCGAACAGCCGCCCGAGCGCGGCGCGCTGCGGGAAGTCCAGCGCCAGCGAGGTGCCCGGCAGCGGGAAGGACAGCAGCCCCGGCGAGGGGACGTCGCCGCAGCGCTTGAGCACGGCGAGGAAGGAGCCCTGCCCGGACTCGCCGATGGCCCGCAGCAGCTCGCCCAGCGCCGGCTCGGCGCAGGCCTCGGGGATCACGCACTGGTACTGCTGGAAGCCCGGCCGGCCGTAGATGCGGTTCCAGTGCAGCAGGCGGTCCAGCGGGTAGAAGAACGGCTGGTAGCCGCAGCGCAGGCGGCTCGGTGCGGCCGGCTGGCGGCGCCAGTGCAGCTCGTTGAAGGCGCGCAGGGACAGGCGGTTGACCAGCGACACCGGCGGCGTCAGCGGCACCCGCAGCCGGGTCGGCTCCTCCACCTCCAGACGGCCGTAGCGGGCGTGCTCGCCGACGCTGTAGATCCCGCGGCCGGTGCGGCTGCCGCGGGCCAGGCAGTCGATCCAGGCGACGCCGTACTCGTGCCGCTCGTCCAGTTCGGCGGACAGGGCGAAGAACTCGGCGAGGCCGCCGAAGCGCTGCTGCCGGCCTTCGATGCGGCTGGCGCGGATCGGGATCAGGCGGATCTCCGCCCAGACGATCACCCCGGTCAGGCCCAGGCCGCCGACGGTGGCGGCGAACAGCTCGGGGTTCTCCCCGGGCGAGCAGGTCAGCAGTCCCTCGCCGTGGCGCAGCAGGCCGAAGCGCAGCAGCTGGCTGCCGAAGGTGCCGCGCCGATGGTGGTTCTTGCCGTGCACGTCGTTGGCGATGGCGCCGCCCAGGGTGGCGAACTGGGTGCCCGGGGTGACCGCCAGGAACCAGCCGCGGGGGATGGCCGCGGCGAGGACTTCGCCGAGGGTCGCGCCGGCCTCGGCGCGGACTACCCCGGCCTGCCAGTCGGCCTCGATGAGGCGGTTCAGGCCGCGGGCCTGCAGCACGTGGTCGCTGGCCGCCAGACAGCTGTCGCCGTAGCTGCGGCCGTTGCCGAAGGCCAGGGTGCTGCCCTGGCTGCGGACCAGCCGTTCCAGGGTGGCCGCCAGCTCGTCGCGCCAGTGGCAGGCGTGCCCGGTCTGCGGCAGGCGGGGATAGCGTCCCCAGGAATAGAGCGGCCCGCTCATGTCGCCGCCCAGAACACCAGGCCGAACAGCGCGCAGACCATCAGGCTGACGCGGTCGCGCACGGCGAACAGCACCGGGTCCTCGTGCATCAGGCCGCGGAAGGTGATCATCCACACCCGGGTGATCCAGAACAGCAGCAGCGGACAGGCCAGCCAGAGCAGAAACGGCCGGGAATAGAGCGCGGCGGTGGTCTGGTCCTGGGTGTAGAGCGCCAGCACCATCACCGCCATGTAGCCGGAGGCGGCGCCCAGGGTGGAGAACATCTCCAGGTCGTCCGGCGAGTAGCCGCGCCCGCCGGTCCGCCCGCTGCGCCCCTGGCGCCGCGCCTCGCGCAGCTCGGCGTAGCGCTTGACCATGGCCAGGCTGAGGAAGATGAAGGTGGCGAAGGCCAGCATCCAGAAGGTCAGCGCCAGGCCGAGGGCCGCCGCCCCGGCGACGATGCGCAGGGTGTAGAGCAGCGCCAGGACGATCACGTCCACCGCCATGCGCCGCTTCAGCGCCAGCGAATAGGCCAGGGTCAGCCCGTAGTAGGCCAGCAGCACGCCGGCGAACGCCCAGGGCAGCAGCCAGAGGGCGCCGGCGAAGGCCAGCCCGAGCAGCAGCGGGAAAGCCGCCAGTCCGGACTCGATGGACAGCCGCCCGGCGGCGAACGGCCGGTGGCGCTTGGCCTCGTGCCGGCGGTCGTCGGCCAGGTCGAGCAGGTCGTTGAGCAGGTAGACGCTGGAGGCGCACAGGCCGAAGCAGAGGAAGGCCAGCAGGGCCTGCCAGATCAGCGCCAGGTTGCCCAGCTGGTGCGCCGCCAGCAGCGGCACGAAGATCAGCAGGTTCTTCGCCCACTGGTGCAGGCGCATCGCCCGCAGCCAGTCGCGCAGCCCCGCCGGGTTGGAGCGGATCACTCGCTCGACGTTGCCGCGGGCCTTGGCGCGGCGCTCGACCCCGCTCTCCGGGTTGATCACGTAGGCCTGGCGGGCCGCCGCCCAGACCGGGATGTCGTCGCGGGAGTTGCCGGCGTAGTCGAAACCGCCCTCGCCGTAGTGCTCGACCAACAGGTCGCGCTTGCGCCGGGCCGACAGGTTGAGGTCGGCGCGGGTGGCCAGCACCTGGTCGAACAGCTTGAGGTGCTCGGCGATGCGCTCGGCCAGGCTGTGATGGCAGGCGGTGGCCAGCACCACGGTGCGGCCGGCGCGGCGCTCGGCCTCGATCAGCTCGATCACCACCGGATCGTAGGGCAGCACGCTGACGTCCAGCTGGGTGGCGCAGGCCAGGTTTTCCTTCAGCGCCGCCTTGCCCCGGGCCAGCCAGGCGACCGGCTTGAGCAGGCGCAGCGGCTGGCTGCGCACGAAGGCCATGCCGGTTTCCAGCAGCAGGTTGGAGCGAAGCAGCGTGCCGTCGAGATCGACGACCAGGGGTGGGATAGCCATGGCGACACTTCCCGGAATGTGCCGGTATCCCTTCCAGCGGGTGAATCCAGGAAAGCCTACGAACGAAAGTCGGGACTGCGGCGCACTCTCAGGCTTTCAACGCCTTAAAAGTAATACCGAATGGGGGGATTGCGACCTCTCCTGACCAAAGGCACGGCTGGCAGCGGGTCAGAACAGGACAAAAAAAGGGAGCCTTTCGGCTCCCGAAACTTACCGCCTTGAAAAACTCGGGGGATACGCTGGCCTCAGCCGGCGATCTCGACCAGCACCTCGCCCGGATTGACCCGGTCGCCCTTGGCCACGTGGACCGCCTTGACGGTACCGGCGATCGGCGCCTGCACCTCGGTCTCCATCTTCATGGCTTCGGTGATCAGTACCGCCTGGCCGGCCTTGACCGTGTCGCCTTCCTTGACCAGGACGTCGACGATGTTGCCCGGCATGCTGGTGCTGACGTCGCCCGGCGCAGCGGCCTGCTTGCGCTTGCCGGTGCCGCCGGCGACGAACTCGTTGAGCGGCTCGAACACCACCTCTTCCGGCACGCCGTCGATGGACAGGAAGAAGTGACGCTTACCCTCGCCGCGGATGCCGACGCCGGTGATGTCAACCCGGTAGCTCTCGCCGTGCACGTCGATGACGAACTCGGTCGGCACGCCCTCGCGGGAGGCGCTGGCGCCCGGGGTCGGGATCGGCAGCAGGGCCTCGGGCTGCAGGGTGCCGGCTTCGCGCTCCTCAAGGAACTTGCGGCCGATGTCGGGGAACATGGCGTAGGTCAGCACGTCCTCCTCGCTCTTGGCCAGCGCGCCGATCTCGGTGCGCAGGCGGGCCATTTCCGGCTTGAGCAAGTCGGCCGGACGCACGTCGATGACCTCCTCGCTGCCGATGGCCTGGAAGCGCAGGTGCTCGTTGACCTCGCCCGGGGCACGGCCGTAGCGGCCCTGCAGGTACAGCTTGACCTCGTTGGTGATGGTCTTGTAACGCGCGCCGGCCAGCACGTTGAACACCGCCTGGGTGCCGACGATCTGCGAGGTCGGGGTGACCAGCGGCGGGAAGCCGAGATCGGCGCGCACCTTCGGGATCTCCTCGAACACCTCGTTGATGCGGTGCAGGGCGCCCTGCTCCTTCAGCTGGTTGGCCAGGTTGGACATCATGCCGCCCGGCACCTGGTTGACCTGCACGCGGGTGTCGATGCCGGTGAACTCGCTCTCGAACTGGTGGTACTTCTTGCGCACGTTGTAGAAGTACAGGCCGATCTCTTGCAGCAGCTCCAGGTCCAGACCGGTGTCGTAGGGGGTGCCGCGCAGGGCGGCGACCATCGACTCGGTGCCCGGGTGGCTGGTGCCCCAGGCGAAGCTGGAGATGGCGGTGTCGATGTGGTCGGCGCCGGCTTCCACGCCCTTGAGCTGGCACATGGCGCCCATGCCCGCGGTGTCGTGGGTGTGGAGGAACACCGGCAGGTCGATCTCGGCCTTCAGCGCGCCGACCAGTTCGGCGGTGGCGAAGGGGGTCAGCAGGCCAGCCATGTCCTTGATGGCGATCGAATCGACGCCCTTCTCCTGCATGCGCTTGGCCAGCTCGACGAACGAGGCGGTGGTGTGCACCGGGCTGGTGGTGTAGCAGATGGTGCCCTGGGCGTGCTTGCCGGCGGCCTTGACCGCCTCGATGGCAGTACGCAGGTTACGCACGTCGTTCATCGCGTCGAAGATGCGGAACACGTCGATACCGTTGACCGCGGCCTTGGCGACGAAGGCCTTGACCACGTCGTCGCTGTAGTGGCGATAACCGAGCAGGTTCTGCCCGCGCAGCAGCATCTGCAGGCGGGTGTTCGGCAACGCGGCGCGCAGCTTGCGCAGACGCTCCCACGGGTCTTCCTTGAGGAAGCGCACGCAGGCGTCGAAGGTGGCGCCGCCCCAGACTTCCAGGGACCAGAAGCCGACTTTGTCCAGCTTGTCGCAGATCGGCAGCATGTCCTCAAGGCGCATGCGGGTGGCGATCAGCGACTGGTGGGCGTCACGCAGGATGGTGTCGGTGACGTGGATCTTCTTGTTCATTCAGCAATCCTCTTGGCCAGCGGCGGGTTAGAGCCCGGCATGGGCGGCGATGGCGGCGGCGATGGCCAGAGCCAGCTCGCCAGGCCTGCGCTTGATCGAGTAGTTGAGCAGTTCCTGGTGTTCGTCGACGAAACTGGTGTTGAACTGCCCGCTGCGGAAATCCGGGTTGCGCAGGATCTCCTGGTAGTAGGGCGCGGTGGTCCTCACACCCTGCACGCGCATGTCGTCCAGGGCGCGCGCGCCGCGGGCCAGAGCCTCTTCCCAGGTCAGCGCCCAGACGATCAGCTTCAGGCACATGGAGTCGTAGTACGGCGGAATGGTGTAGCCGGTGTAGATCGCCGTGTCGGTGCGCACGCCGGGGCCGCCCGGAGCGTAGTAGCGGGTGATCTTGCCGAAGCTGGGCAGGAAGTTGTTCTTCGGGTCCTCGGCGTTGATCCGGAACTGCAGGGCGTAGCCGCGGTACTGGATGTCCTCCTGCTTGACCGACAGCGGCAGGCCGGAGGCGATGCGGATCTGTTCGCGGACGATGTCGATGCCGGTGATTTCCTCGGTGATGGTGTGCTCCACCTGGACCCGGGTGTTCATCTCCATGAAGTACACCTCGCCCTCGGCGAGCAGGAACTCCACGGTGCCGGCGTTCTCGTAGCCCACCGCCTTGGCCGCCTTGACCGCCAGCTCGCCGATGTAGGCGCGCTGCTCGGGGGTCAGCTGCGGGCTCGGGGCGATCTCGATGAGCTTCTGGTTGCGGCGCTGGATCGAGCAGTCGCGCTCGAACAGGTGCACGGTGTTGCCGAAGCTGTCGGCCAGCACCTGGGCCTCGATGTGCTTCGGGTTGACGATGCACTTCTCGAGGAAGACCTCGGCGCTGCCGAAGGCCTTGGTCGCCTCGGAGATGACCCGCGGGTAGGCGTGCTCCAGTTCCTCGACGCTGTTGCAGCGGCGGATGCCGCGGCCGCCGCCGCCGGAGGTGGCCTTGAGCATCACCGGATAGCCGATGCGCTCGGCCTCGCGCAGGGCCTCGGCCAGATCGGCGACGTTGCCCTCGGTGCCGGGGGTGCAGGGCACGCCGGCGGCGATCATGCTGCGCCGAGCCTCGGTCTTGTCGCCCATGCGGCGGATCACCTCGGCGCTCGGGCCGACGAACTTGATCCCGCGCTCGGCGCAGATTTCCGCCAGTTCGGCGTTCTCGGAGAGGAAGCCGTAGCCGGGATGCAGCGCATCGCAGCCGGCCTCCACCGCCAGGTTGACCAGCTTGCGCGGGTTCAGGTACCCGGCGAGGGGGTCTTCGCCGATGCTGTAGGCCTCGTCGGCACGTTTGACGTGCAGGGCCTGGCGGTCGGCTTCGGAATAGACGGCCACCGAGCGGATGCCCATCTCGGCGCAAGCGCGCACGATGCGGACGGCAATCTCTCCTCGGTTGGCGATTAACAGTTTCTTGATCACTGGGGCTGCCCTCACTGGAAGCTAGGCGACCGAGCGGTCGGTCGACGCGGACCGAGACCTGCGTCCGGCTGCTCTATCACCCTACCCCGCGTGAGCGATTAACCAAAATCAATAATTATTGGGTTGGCTATTAGCAAAAGCTTATATTTGGCGAAAAACCGCTCACCGAGGGCCTTTGCATGCGTAAGTCGCTGATGCGCATCACCCTGCGCCAGCTGCAGATCTTCCGCGCGGTCTGCGAGAGCCGCTCCTACAGCCGCGCCGCCGAAGAGATGGCGCTGACCCAGCCGGCGGTCAGCCTGCAGATCCGCCAGCTCGAGGAGCTGATCGACCAGCCGCTGTTCGAGTACGTCGGCAAGAAGCTCTACCTGACCGAGGCGGCCGAGGCGCTGCTGCGCGCCAGCGCGGACCTGTTCGGCCGCTTGGAGAGCCTCGACATGCAGCTCTCCGACCTGCGCGGCTCGCTGAAGGGCCAGCTGCGCCTGGCGGTGGAATCCAGCGCCAAGTACTTCGTCCCGCACCTGTTCGCCGCCTTCCGCCGCCAGCACCCGGAGGTCAGCCTGCAGCTGACCGTGGTGAACCGCGCCCAGGTGATCAAGCGCCTGGGCGACAACCGCGACGACCTGGTGATCATGTCCCTAGTCCCCCAGGACATGGCCCTGGAATTCCTGCCCTTCCTCAACAACCCGATCGTCGCCGTGGCGCCGCCCGAGCATCCGCTGTGCCACCTGGCCAGGCTGAGCCTGGGCGACCTGACCGACTACCCGCTACTGGTCCGCGAGCCCGGCTCCGGGACGCGCAAGGCCTGCGAGGAATACTTCCAGCAGAAGCGCGCGCACTTCGCCCAGACCTTCGAGGTGACTTCGCTGGACGCCCAGAAGGAGTCCGTGCTGGCCGGCCTGGGCCTGGCCCTGCTGCCGCGCCACGGAGTGAACCTGGAACTGGCCACCGGCCTGCTCCGCGAGCTGCCGGTGGAGGAGCTGCCGCTCTACCGCAGCTGGTGCCTGGTGCACGCCAAGGGCAAGCGCCTGAGCCCGGTGGCCCAGGCGTTCCAGACCTTCATCCGCGAGGAGCGCGCCCAGATCAGCGCGCTCGCCGGTCGCTTCGCAGGGAGGATTCCCGAGAAAACTGCAGCGAACTAGCAAGGATGTGATCGGGATAGTCGTCGATCTCTCCATGCAGCCGCCGTTGCTCGTCGTACTGCTCGATGGCCCGGCGGAAGTGCATCCGGCGCTGGTCCTGAAGCTTGCGGCGAGCCTTGGAGTCGAGGGGATGGAGATAATACGGGGCGCTTTCCTGGTGGCGGGACATGAGAGTCTCCCCGGTCGGGATGGGAGCTCTAGCATGGCCGCCGGGGCATGACGCTTTCGCGTCAGCCCGATGAAGCGATGATGATGCGGCGCCTCAGTCTTCCTGCACCTTGAGCGTCTTCGGCGACAGCCGCAGGCTGCGCAGGCTGCGCTTGACGCTCTTGAGGTGCTTGACCAGGCTCGGGCCGCGGGCCATGGCCACGCCCATGGCGAGCACGTCGATCACCACCAGATGGGCGATCCGCGAGGTCAGCGGGGTATAGACGTCGGTGTCCTCGTGCACGTCGATCGCCACGTTGATGTCCGCCAGCTCGGCCAGCGGGGTCTGCCCCGGACACAGGGTGATCAGGGTCGCGCCGGTCTCGCGGACCAGGTTGGCGGTGATCAGCAGATCCTTGGAGCGCCCGGACTGGGAGATGCAGATGGCCACGTCGCCCGGCTGCAGCGTGACCGCCGACATGGCCTGCATGTGCGGGTCGGAGTAGGCGGCGGCGGTGAGCAGCAGGCGGAAGAACTTGTGCTGGGCGTCCGCCGCCACCGCGCCGGAAGCGCCGAAGCCGTAGAACTCGATGCGCTGGGCCTTGGCGATGGCGCCGATGGCGCGCTGCAGGGCCGCCGGATCGAGGTGCTCGCGCACCTCCATCAGGGTGTGCAGGGTGGTGTCGAAGATCTTCAGACTGAAGTCGGTGACGGAGTCGTCCTCATGGATGGCAAACTGGCCGAAACTGGCGCCGGCCGCCAGACTCTGCGCCAACTTCAGTTTGAGGTCCTGGAAGCCGCTGCAGCCGATAGCCCTACAGAAGCGCACGATGGTCGGCTCGCTGACGCCGACCTCCTGGGCCAGTCCCGCCATCGAGCTGTGCATCACCGCCGCCGGGTCGAGCAGCACGTGGTCAGCCACCTTCAGCTCGGATTTGCGTAATAGATGGCGCGATTGGGCAATTTGCTGCAGAAGATTCACGGAACTGGACTCGGTTGACGGATCGTCGAGAGGAGCTCGCGGGCTTCGGGCGGGCCGGGCGCGGCCGCACCGCCGCTCGCCACCCTGCTCGACGGTCAGTATGATCAGGAACGGGCTGTAGGAATTTTGTAGTTATACTACATGACCCGCTCCGAGCCCAAACCCAAGCGCTTTGGAGGTTGTTGTGACCCTACCCTGCGATATGCTGGTTTTCGGCGGTACGGGCGATCTCGCGCTGCACAAACTTCTGCCGGCACTCTATCACCTGCACCGCGACGGGCGCCTGCCGGCCGACATGAACATCCTGGCCCTGGCGCGCAAGCCGATCTCCGTCGAGGACTACCGGAAGCTGGCCGAGCGCCATTGCCGCGCCCATGTGCCGCGGGCCAGTTTCGATGCCGAGACCTGGCGTGCCTTCTCCGCGCGTCTCGATTACTTCCCCATGGATGCCAGCCAGAGTGCCGACTACAGCCGCCTCGCCCGGCATCTCGGCAGCCACTGCCAGCGCGGTCGCATCTACTACCTGGCCACCGCGCCGAGCCTGTTCGAGGACATCGCCGCCTACCTGTCCATCGCCGGCCTGGCCGACGCCAACACCCGCATCGTCCTGGAAAAGCCCATCGGCCACTCCCTGGAGTCGGCCCAGGCGATCAACCAGTCGATCGGCAAGGTGTTCCAGGAGACCCAGGTGTTCCGCATCGATCACTACCTGGGCAAGGAAACGGTGCAGAACCTCATGGCGCTGCGCTTCGCCAACGCCCTGTTCGAGCCGATCTGGCGCGCCGGGCACATCGATCACGTGCAGATCAGCGTCTGCGAGACCCTGGGCGTGGAGAACCGCGGCAGCTACTACGACCAGGCCGGTGCCATGCGCGACATGCTGCAGAACCACCTTCTGCAACTGCTCTGCCTGGTCGCCATGGAGGCGCCGGTGCGCTTCGATGCCGAGGCGGTGCGCAACGAGAAGGTGAAGATCCTCGAGGCCCTGAAGCCCATCGCCGGCCTCGACGTGCGGGACAAGACGGTGCGCGGCCAGTACACCGCCGGGCGGATCGGCGGGCAGGAGGTTCCTGCGTACTACTTCGAGAAAAACGTCGACAACGACAGCGATACCGAGACCTTCGTCGCGCTCCAGGCGGAAGTCGACAACTGGCGCTGGGCCGGCGTGCCCTTCTTCCTGCGCACCGGCAAGCGCATGGCGAAGAAGAGTTCGGAGATCGTCATCCAGTTCAAGCCGGTGCCGCACCGGCTGTTCCACGAGGGCCAGGCCAACCGCCTGCTGATCCGTCTGCAACCGCAGGAATCGATCAGCCTGCAGCTGATGGCCAAGAGCCCAGGGCGGGGCATGCACCTGGAGCCGGTGGAGCTGGATCTCAACCTGGCCCAGGCCTTCCGCCAGCGACGCCGCTGGGAGGCCTACGAGCGCCTGCTGCTGGACGTGATCGAGGGCGACTCGACCCTGTTCATGCGCCGCGACGAAGTCGAAGCGGCCTGGCGCTGGGTCGACCCGATCATCAGTGGCTGGCACGCCTTCTACCAGCGCCCGCGGCCCTACCCGGCCGGTTCCTCGGGCCCGGAGCAGGCGCACAGCCTGCTGGAGCAACAGGGCAAGGCCTGGCTCGAATGAGCGGCGCAAGGCCTGCATGCGGCGAATCCGTTCGCCGGACATAGCACGAGCTGGCGAACGGATTCGCCCCTACGGCTCGCTCCCCTCCTCGACCAGACCGAGCCAGTGCGCCATCACCTGCTGGGCCTCCTCGACACCCTGCCGCTTGGGCGCCGAGAACAGCTGGATGCTGACGTTCTCGCCCCAGCCCTGGCGGATATCCCGCTGGACCTTGAGCAGGGCGTTCTTCGCCGCGCCGAAGGCGAGCTTGTCGGCCTTGGTCAGCAGGATGTGCATGGGCATGTCGCTGGCGGCGGCCCAGTCGAGCATCAGACGGTCGAAGTCGGTCAGCGGATGGCGGATGTCCATCAGCAGGATCACGCCGACCAGGCTGCGGCGACTGCCCAGATAGGCCTCCAGATGGCGCTGCCAGTGCTGCTTGAGGGGAATCGGCACCTTGGCGTAGCCGTAGCCGGGCAGGTCGACCAAGCGGCGCTGGTCATCGAGACGGAAGAAGTTCAGCAGCTGAGTGCGTCCCGGGGTCTTCGAGGTGCGCGCGAGGTTGGCGTGGGTCAGCGTATTCAGGGCGCTGGATTTGCCGGCGTTGGAGCGGCCGGCGAAGGCCACCTCGTAGCCGTCATCGGCCGGGCACTGATCGACCTTGGCTGCGCTGAGAATGAAAGCAGCCTGTTGGCACAAGCCTAGAATGGGGTTCTTGGATGACATCGATGGGTTTCCGCTGAGCGGCGCCAGGCAAAGCTTGGAGCCGTGTCGTTTCCGTTTCGGTGCCGGCAGTATATAATGCTCCGGATTTGTGTGCGCTTTGTCCCTGTCCCAGGGTGAGTGTTCACGGGAACGATAAGGTCGACCGCACGCCTGACCGCGTGGCGTTCCCTGCGAGAGGCCTGGCTCCTGAAGAGCACGCTGTCCGCCGCTGTATCGTGATGCTGCCCTTCGCCGCCAGACCACCGGGATGTTTCCGGGCCCAGGGATTGCCGATATTGCAGGGAATTGCCGTGAAGCCGCTCATGTCGGGCCATAACCTTTTTATCCCTTAGCCGTAGTTGGATTAGCTGATGAACAAAGTACTCGTGAGTCTGCTGTTAACCCTGGGTATCACCGGTGTCGCTCATGCCGCAGGCGATGCTGCCGCAGGCCAGGCCAAAGCAGCCGTATGCGGCGCCTGCCACGGCCCGGACGGCAACAGCGCCGCGCCGAACTTCCCGAAACTGGCCGGGCAGGGCGAGCGCTATCTGCTCAAGCAGATGCAGGACATCAAAGCCGGCACCGCTCCGGGCGCCGCCGCCGGCATCGGTCGTAACGTCCCGCAGATGACCGGCCTGCTCGACGGCCTGAGCGATCAGGACATGGCCGACATCGCCGCCTACTTCTCCTCGCAGAAGATGGGCGTCGGCGCTGCCGATCCGAACCTGGTCGCCGCCGGCGAAGCCCTGTACCGCGGCGGCAAGCTGGCCGACGGCATGCCCGCCTGCATCGGCTGCCACTCGCCCAACGGCGAAGGCAACGCTCCCGCCTCCTACCCGAAACTGGGTGGCCAGCATGCCCAGTACGTCGCGACCCAGCTGACCAACTTCCGCGAAGGCGTACGTACCAACGACGGCGACAGCATGATCATGCGCTCCATCGCCGCCAAGCTGAGCAACAAGGATATCGCCGCGCTGTCCAGCTACATTCAGGGTCTGCACTGAACGAAGCGGGTCACAAACGGCTCAAAGAGGGTGGCATAAGGCCACCCTTTTTTATTGGCCATGCCCCTACAATAGAGGAACCCGCCTCAGCCGCCACGGGTCGTAGGCTGGTCGCCCGCGAGTTCCCCACCTGCAACGGAGTAGTAATGCATGCGTAAACTGATTCTCAGCGCCGTTCTCGCCAGCGCAAGCCTGCTCGGCATGTCGGCCGTCCAGGCCGAACCGGCCCAGGACATCCAGGCCGGCAAACAGTACGTCGAGCTGAGCAGTCCGGTGCCGGTGGCGCAGCCGGGCAAGATCGAGGTCGTGGAGCTGTTCTGGTACGGCTGCCCGCATTGCTACCAGTTCGAGCCGAGCATCAACGCCTGGGCCGAGAAACTCCCCGACGACGTGCATTTCCTGCGCATCCCGGCCATGTTCGGCGGTCTGTGGAACGTCCATGGCCAGCTGTTCCTCGCCCTGGAATCCATGGGCGTCGAGCCCAAGGTCCACGGAGCGATCTTCGAGGCCATCCACAAGGAAGGCAAGCGACTCTCCACGCCGGAGGAGATGGCCGACTTCCTGGCCGCCCACGGCATCGACAAGGACAGCTTCCTCAAGGCCTACAACTCCTTCGCCGTGAAGAGCCAGATGGAAAAGGCGAAGAAACTGGCCATGGCCTATCAGATCAGTGGCGTGCCGGTGATGATCGTCAACGGCAAGTATCGCTTCGATCTCGGCACGGCCGGCGGCCCGCAGGGCACTCTGGCGGTAGCCGACTATCTGATCGCCAAGGAGCGCGCCGCCCGGTGAGGGCCTGGGCATGCAGGCGTGTGGTCGCTGGACAGGCCAGGTGCGGCGGAGTAAAAGAGTACGAGCGTTCCTCCCTCCGGTGCTACGCCAGCGCCCATGCTTGCTGAGCCTTTCCGCATGCCGTACAGCCAGCCACCGATGCGACTCCGCCTCGTTCACACCCACAGGGGGCAACATGCTGCGTCGGCGCAGTCATGACCGCAATGCCGGCCCGGGCAAGGCCCGGGTCAACCCGCAATGCCTCGATTCGACCGGACTGCCCTGCAATGGCCGCCTCCGCCTGTTGAGCTTCAACATCCAGGTCGGCATCAGCACCGAGGGCTATCGGCACTACCTGACCCGCAGCTGGCAGCACCTGCTCCCCCATCCGGGGCGCGCGGCGAACCTGCAGCGGATCGGCGAGGTCCTCGCCAACTTCGACCTGGTGGCCCTGCAGGAAGCGGACGGCGGTAGCCTGCGCTCGAACAACGTCAACCAGGTCGAGCACCTGGCCCAGCTCGGCGGCTTTCCCTACTGGTATCAGCAGCTCAACCGCAATCTCGGCCGTCTCGCCCAGCACAGCAACGGCGTGCTCAGCCGCCTGAAGCCCACTGCCCTGGAGGACCACCCCCTGCCCGGGCCGCCGGGGCGCGGTGCGATCCTCCTGCGCTTCGGCGAGGGAGACGAGGCTCTGGCGGTGGTGATGATGCACCTGGCCCTGGGCCGCAAGGCCCGCACCCGCCAGTTGGCCTACGTCCGCGAACTGATCGGCGGCTACCGGCACCAGGTGCTGATGGGCGACATGAACACCCACGCCAGCGACCTGCTGGAGCACTCGCCCCTGAACGACCTCGGCCTGATCGCCCCCCAGGTCGGCGGCACCTTCCCGAGCTGGCGCCCGCAGCGCTGCCTTGACCACATCCTGCTCAGCCCCAGCCTCACCCTGGAGCGCGTGCGGGTGCTGCCGAAACCGATCTCCGACCACCTGCCGGTCGCCGTGGAAATCCGCCTGCCGGAACACCTCGATCAGGACGCCCAGTCGCAGACCACCGCCCGCCAGGCCTGCGTCGCCCTGAGCTGACGGCCCCGGCTCGTCCGAAAGGCTGTCTTCCGCTACGCATTCCCGACGCGTATGGTCTGCTTCGGGAAGGGCGGACGGGTAGATGCCCGTCCCTGCCCGATGTCCTGCAGAAGTTGCCGATTCGATGAGAGCGTTCACCCTCCTCCTGACCCTAGCCCTGCTCGCCGGCTGCGCTGGCGGGCCGCGCATCGACACCCGCTACACGTCGCGGGCCCAGGACAGCCGTGTGCAGTTCGTCGTCCTGCACTACACTTCGGAGGATTTGCCGCGTTCGCTGCAGTTGCTCACCCGGGGCGAGGTCAGCAGCCATTACCTGATCGGTTCCAGGCCGGCGACCATTTACCGTCTGGTCGACGAGAATCGCCGTGCCTGGCATGCGGGGCAAAGCCAGTGGCGGGGACGGACCTGGCTGAACGCCAGCTCGATCGGCATCGAACTGGTCAATCCCGGCTATCGGGATACCGCCACCGGCCAACGCCTCTGGTATCCCTACCCCCGGGAGCAGATCGACGCGCTGATCGTGCTGCTCAAGGACATCGTCAGGCGCCATCGGCTGCCGCCGGAGGCGATCGTCGCCCACAGCGACATCGCCCCGCTGCGCAAGGTCGATCCCGGTCCGCTGTTTCCCTGGAAGCGCCTGGCCGAAGCCGGCCTGATTCCCTGGCCGGATGCTACCCGGGTGGCCCAGTTGCATAACCGTTTCGCCGTCGCCTTGCCGAGCATCGGCTGGTTCCAGGAGCAACTGGAGCGCCAGGGCTACGCGATGAACCGGAGCGGCGTGCTCGACGCGCAGACGCGGCGGGTCATCGCCGCCTTCCAGATGAAGTACCGTCCGGCCCGCTTCGACGGCGAACCGGACGCCGAGACCGCAGCCTTGCTGGCCACCCTGAACGGATCGGGGTGAGAAGGAGGCAACGCAACGGCTTTGACCTGAAAGGGAACTTCGGGGGTGCCGATCATGTGGCAAGCCATGCGCGGATTGCGCCAACGCCTCGACCATCCCTGGCGGATGGCCGCACTGGCGACCCTGCTGAGCCTCCTGCTGCTGGTCCTGGGCAGCCTGGGGCTCGCGCTGATGCAGGCGCGCAAAGCCGAGCGGGAAGCGCTCGATGCGCGCGGCGAACGCTTCCTGCAGCGCATCGAACAGGTCTTCGGCCAGCTGCGACAGGCCCTCGACCGCCTGGAACGCCAGCCGCTGCGCCAGTGCGACCGGACCATGCAGGAACTACTGGCGCAGATCAGCTTCGACCATCGCTTCGTCCAGGAAGCAGCCTTCATCGACGGAGACCAGCACTGCTCCAGCCGGCTGCAGCGCCCTTCGACGCCACCCCGGCGCGCGGCCGACGTCCAGGCCCCGCCCCATCGCTACTGGCTGGACACAACGGCCGAGCCGAAGGGCGACCTGGCCGCCCTGGTGCTCGCCCGCGGCCCCTTCCACGTCTTCGCCGCCCGCGCCCATCTGCTCGACATGGTCGACCTGTCGGACGGCGCCGACCTCTACCTGATCCCCCGCGGCAGCCGGTGGGCGTTGCCGATCCTCGGGGCGAGCCAGCCGTGGCCGCTCGGCCAGAGCGCCACGGATGACCCGGAACCCGAAACGTTGCGGACCCTCGGCGACCGGCTGCTCTACCGGATGGCCGGCGACGATCCGGCCTACCAGCTGGCGCTGGTGGTGCCCAGCGCCAGCCTCCACCAGCGCATCCATGCGACCTGGCACGCCTGGCTGCCGGGTTGCCTGCCGCTCGCGCTGCTGATCGGCGCCAGCACCTACCTGCTGGTGCGAACCCGCCAGTCGCTCGAGCGGGAACTGCAGGCGGCGCTGGATCACCGGGAGCTGCGGGTGCACTACCAGCCGATCTTCGAGCTCGCCAGCCGCCGCTGCATCGGCGCCGAGGCCCTGGTCCGCTGGCGGCGGCCGGACGGCAGCCCGATCAGCCCAGAGCTGTTCATCCCGCTGGCCGAGTCGACCGGACAGATCCGCCAGATCACCGAGCACATGCTGCAGCAGGTACTCGAAGAGCTCGGCGAACTGCTGCGCGAGCATCCGGAGCTGTACGTCTCGGTTAACCTGGCCGCCTGCGACGTATGCGAGCCGCGGGTAGGCCTGCTGGCCGAACGCCTGCTGGCCCGCTATCGGGTCAGCCCCGCGCAGATCGCCTTCGAGATCACCGAACGCGGGCTGCTCGATCTGGACAGCGCCCGCAGTCATCTGGAGGGCCTGCGCGCACGCGGCCACCGGGTGCTGATCGACGACTTCGGCACCGGCTACGCCAATCTGGCCTACCTGCAGGAACTGCCGGTGGACTGCCTGAAGATCGACCGCGCCTTCATCGCCGCCCTGCCAGCCGATGCCGGCGGCCGGGGCGTCGCCCCGCACATCATCCGCATGGCCAGGGACCTGCAGATCAAGGTGATCGCCGAGGGCATCGAGCACGAGGAGCAGGCGCGCCTGCTCGTGCTCGAGGGCGCCGACTACGGCCAGGGCTGGCTCTTCGCCCGGCCGCTGACCGCCGATCAGTTCCGCGAGCTGATCGGCCGGCAGTCCGGCGCACTGCCGGCGATCCGCGTGGCCTGACCGGCGGGAAACGCTTTGTTTCCGCCCTTTGACCGTTCTTTACCCTCGCTCAACGCTTCATGACATTGAGTGAATAATTCCCGTACGGAGGCTCGCTAGAATCCGTCCGCCCCCAGGGGCATGCGTCGAATTCATCCAGGCCGAGAATCCATGATCGAGAAACCTGCGCTCCCTCTCTCCCGCACGCCAGACACGCTCGTCCTGCGGCTCAAGGACGATCTGCACGCGGCCCTGACTGTCCAGGCCAGGCAAAACTGGCGCAGCATCGACAGCGAAATCGTCTTCGGCCTCCAGTCCTGGCTCGCCGGTCCGACGCGGATGCTGCTGCGCAAGCGGATCCTCAGCGACCACCTCGGCGCGGCCCGTACCCGCGAGGCGCTGGAATCGGTCGAGCACCTCGACTTCTGCCGCGCCGCCGGCACGATCCCGCTGGCGGTCCGCCTGCCGGAGGGGATGCACGAGCGACTCGCCGGGCTATCCGCCGAACTGGGCCTGACGGAAAACCGGCTCCTGCTGAACGCGCTCTGCTGGTGGGTGAACATCAGCCGCGACCTGCGCTGCCTGCTCGAGCAGGCCGAAGCCCCCACGCCGAACCCCGCCGGGGGCCTGCGCGGCCTGCCCAGGACGGCCGCGCAGGACTAGATCGGCAGCACCACGTAGAACAGGGTTCCCTGCCCGGGGCGCGAGCGCACGCCGAGACGGCCGCCGTGCAGCTGGGCGATCTCCTTGCACAGCGCGAGCCCCAGACCGGCGCCGCCCTGCTTGCGGCCGACCTGCACGAAGGGTTCGAACACCCGCGTCTGCTGGCTGTAGGGGATGCCCTCGCCGCTGTCCTGGACCCCGATCATCACCGCCCGGCCGTCGTGGCGCCGGCCCAGCAGGCGGATCTGACCGCCGGACGAGGTATGCCGCAAGGCATTGCCGAGCAGGTTGTCGATCAGCCGCTCCATCAGCAGGACATCCAGCGACAGCCGCGGCAGTGAAGGCTGCAGCTCGACGTCCAGGCCGATCCCCTGGCTCTGCGCCTGGCCGGCGAAGCGCTGCCGGGCGTGCTCCAGCAGTTCGGCGCAATCGCACGGCTGCCGCTCGAGCTGCTGCTGCCCGCTGCGATAGCGGGAGAAGTTCAGCAGGTCCTCGATCAGACGGACCAGACGGCGCATCTCCTGATCCAGGGTGTCCAGCAGTTCGCGCTCCCGCGAATCGGGGGCGAAGCGGTCCCGCAGGCGCTCGCGCAGCAGGCCGAAGGCCATGTGCATGCCGGTGATCGGCGTGCGCAGCTCGTGGGAGGCGCGCAGGACGAACTCGTTGCGCACCCGCTCGTAGGCGCGCTGGTCGGTGACGTCCTGCAGCACCATGACCGCCCCGAGCACCCGGCCGTCGTCGTGGCTCACCGCGCTCAGGTGCCAGGCGAGCAGGCGCTGTTCGCCGCCGACCTCGATGACCAGATCCTCCGGCGGCTTCGCCAGCGGCTCGTTGCGCAGCACCTGGTGCACCGTCTCGTCCAGCTGCGGCCGGCCGAGCGCCTCGCCGAGGCGGAGCCCGAGCCGCTCGGAATCCCAGCCCAGCTGGCGTTGCGCTACCGGATTGCAGTGTTCCAGGCAGCCACGACGGTCGATGATCAGCAGGCCGTCGTCGATGCTGTCGAGCAGCGCCCGCAGGCGCCGCTGGCTGCTGAGCAGCGCCTCGACGTTGGTCTCTTTGAACTGGCGCAGGGTCTCGGCCATCAGCCCGAAGCGCTGGCTGAGGGAGGCCAGCTCGCTGACCGGCGTGAGCGGCAGGACGATGCGGAACTGGCCCTGGCCGATCTGGTCGGCAGCCCGGGCCAATGCCTCGATCGGCTCGGCGACGCGACGGGCGATGACGTGGGCGGTGAAGAAGCCGACCAGCAGCACGCCCAGGCCGAGCACGCCGAGCAGGTAGGAGAACCACTCGGCGCGCCGCAGGTTCTTGGTCTCGCCGCGCTCCAGTTGCCTGAAACCGCCGAGCTGCAGCGCGGCGAGATCGTCGCGCACCTCGATCATGCCGCGGGTCAGGAGCGCGTTGCCGGGCAGCGATGCGGCCTGCTGGGCCGGATCGAACAGCAGGCTGCGATGCGCCTGGTAGGCGTTCTGCAGCTTCTCGAACAGCGGCAGGTAGTCGTCATCGGCGGCGATCTGCCAGGCCGTCTGCCCCAGGGCGGCACGGAAGCGCCGGTCGGATTCGCGCAGCTGGTCCCAGTCCGGCGTCGGATCAAGGCGCAGGAGGATCTGGTTGCTGATCTCCTGGCGCATCTCCATGGTGCCCTCGAGCATCCACAGGTTGCGCTTGAGCAGGCCGCTCTGCTCGCCGGTCAGCAGCAGCAGGCCGAACAGACCGATCACCAGCCCAAACAGGGCGACCGCCATCAGCGCCGAACTGCTGAGGAACAGCTTGCTGCGCAGCCTCACCGCTCACAGGCCGTACTGCTTGCGCTTGCGGTAGAGGGTCGAGGCGTCGATGCCGAGGGTCCGGGCGGCCTGCTCGAGGGTGTCGCTGGTGGCCAGGATGGCGGCGATGTGGGCCTTCTCCAGCTCCTCCAGGGTCAGCGGCGTGCCCACCCGCGGCGCGCTGATGCCCGGCTGCTCGCCGAGGCCGAGATGGCCGAGGCCGATCAGCTCCTGCTGACAGATGATGCTCGCGCGTTCGACGACGTTGCGCAGCTCGCGGATGTTGCCCGGCCAGCGGTAGTTCTGCAGCGCCTGCCGCGCCGGTTCGCTGAAGCCGCGCGCCGGGCGTCCGTAGTTCTTGATGAAGAACAGCAGGAAGCGCTCGGCCAGGGGCAGGACGTCTTCCGGCCGCTCGCGCAGCGGCGGTAGGTGCAGGGTGATGACGTTCAGCCGGTAGAGCAGATCCTCTCGGAAGCGGCCGTCGCGGGTCATCTCCTCCAGATCGAGGTTGGTGGCGGCGAGGATGCGCACGTCGGCACGGCGGGTGACCGGATCGCCGACCCGCTCGTACTCCTTGTCCTGGATGAAGCGCAGCAGCTTGGGCTGCAGGGGCAGCGGGAAATCGCCGATCTCGTCGAGGAACAGGGTGCCGCCGTCGGCCTGGTAGACCCGCCCGAGGGTGCTCTGGGTGGCGCCGGTGAAGGCGCCGCGATTGTGCCCGAACATCTCGCTCTCCATCAGCTCGGCGGACAGCGACGGGCAGTTGATGGTGACGAAGGCCTTGCTCGCCCGCCGGCTCCAGCCGTGGATGGAGCGAGCCAGCTCGCCCTTGCCGGTGCCCGACTCGCCGAGGATGAGGATGTTGGCATCGGTGTCGGCCACCTGCCGGGCGGTCTCCAGCACGGTCATCATCGCCGGGCTGTTCGAATCCGGCAGGTCGCTGGGACGGTGCAGCTCGCCTTCCAGCGCTTCCAAGCGCGCTGCCAGGCGCCGGACCTCCAGCTGCTTGGCGGCGGCCAGGCGCAGCTGGTCGGGACTGCAGGGCTTGACCAGGTAGTCCGCGGCGCCGGCCTGCATGGCGTCGACCGCGGTGTCCACCGCGGACAGCGCGGTGACGATCACCACGCGCATCCAGGGCGCCTGGCTGCGCAGCAGCTGTAGCACCTCCAGACCGCTCTCGCCGCCGAGGCGCAGATCGAGAAAACACAGGTCGAACACCTGGCGCTGCAGGAGCGCCTCGGCCTGGGGTCCGCTGCTGGCCGTCGCCACGCTGTAGCCGCTGTCCTCCAGGCAGTAGCGGAAGGTCCGCAGAATCGCGGTCTCGTCGTCCACCAGGAGAATCCTGCCACTGCCTTCAGTCGGTTGCTCCATGTTCGCTGTCCCCGTGTCGTGTGTTCGTGCGCACTGCCCCCGCCCTAGGCATTCAGCGTAGTTGCAAACCCCGGCGGCGCGGACGACGGGGGATGTCCCTCCGTCGCGAAACGCGGGCCAGCGTGCAATTTGCACGGCCGAATCCGGGCAATCCTGCACACTGCACGCAGCGAGGCCGCCCCCTGGGAGGCTATCTCGTTGAAAAGCAACGGATTCGCTCCGACCGGAATTTGGCATAGCGCTTGCGCTGGATGTCTCCATCCCAGTGATGGCGAGCGCCGTACTCCGGAGGCAGACCGATGAAGAGCAGCGACAGTCAGCTCAACGAGCTGATCGAGATCACCCGCGACGGCCAGCACTTCTATCAGCACGCGCTGAACGAGGTGCAGGACGAGCAGATGCGGCAACTGTTCCGCGACATGGTCCAGACCAAGGCCGAGGTGATCCAGGCCTTGTCGTCCAAGGTCGCGTCCGACCTGGAACAGCCCTCCATGGGCGGCACCCTGGTGGGCAAGCTGCGGGAAGCCTATGCCGATACCCGGGCGCGCTTCGCCAAGAACGAAACCGCCGTCTACGTCAGCCAGCTGGAAGCGGCCGAAAGCCGCATCGTGCACGCCTTCGAGGACGCGCTGGAAAGCGCCGAGCCGGAGGTGCGCACCCTGGTCGCCGCGGAGATGCCCAAGGTGCGGGCCTGCCACGACCGCATCTGGACGCTGAAGAAGACCCTGCAGTGAACATCCGTGCAGGTCATGCAGAACGCACGACGGCCGCCCGGCGGCGGCAGCCGTGGCGGGTATCCGGTCCTGCGTTCACCGGACACGAGGATTACCAGATGAGCCGTCGTCCATTCCGCCTTGCCCTGAACGGCAAGAACCTGACCGCAACCCTCGCCCTGGCCCTGGGCATGGCGCTCGCCCTGCCCTGCAGCCATGCCGAGCGCACCCCCGGCCCCCAGCACCCCCTCGGGCGGACGCTGCCGCCGATCGAGCGGGCGCAGCCCGCCAGCTTCGGCCAGACCCTTCCCCCGGCGGCCAGCCGCCCGTTCTCGCGCCAGCAGCGCTGGGTGTTCTGATGGAGGGAGGAGCGATTTTCCATGGGGGGTGTCTTCATAGAAACGGCAGAGGAGAACCATCATGTTGAGCTGGGCCATCACCTTCCTGATCATCGCCATCATCGCCGGCGTACTCGGCTTCGGTGGCATCGCCGGCACTGCCACGGGTATCGCGAAGATCCTCTTCATCCTGTTCCTGGTGCTGTTCGTCGCCTCCTTCCTGTTCGGCCGCATGCGCGGGCCGCGCTGACCAACGGCACCCGCGGCCGGCGGCGGCATTGACGGGTGTCACGATAGCTTCAAGCGGCGCCGGTACAGTGATCGGCGCTGGCAGGGATGCAGCGTGGGTTTCTCAAGTGGATCGCGACCAGGGACGGACGCAGGCTCGGCCAGAGACGACCGGGCCTTGCCCCAGGGCGGGATGACCAGGGGGCCGGGTTGCTCTGAACGCAAGGTTCGGAGCCGACCCAGGGGTACAGGGAGTACCTCCGGCGAACGGGCCGGGTCAGACAGCGCTGCGCCGGGAGCGGTTCGACCGCTCTCCGGCCGGCAGCAACCATCCTTCCCTTCTCTTCCCTCCCGCTCCTACTGCATGCGCGCCGTCAGTCTGGCCACATGGGCCCCCTGGAATCGAGCCAGGATCAGCTCCTTCTCGCTCGGCTGGCGCGAACCGTCGGCGCCGGCGACGGTCGCCGCGCCATAGGGCGAGCCTCCGCGCAGTTCGCTGATGTCGCTGAGCTCCGCCACCGCGTAGGGCAGGCCGACGATCACCATGCCGTGGTGCGCCAGGGTGTGCCAGAACGAGGTGATGGTGGTTTCCGAACCGCCGCCGGTGCCGGTGCTGGTGAAGACGCTGGCGAACTTGCCGACCAGCGCGCCGCTGACCCACAGGCCGCCGGTCTGGTCGAGGAAGTTGCGCATCTGCGCGGTCATGTTGCCGAAGCGCGTCGGCGTGCCGAACAGGATGGCATCGTAGTCCGCCAGTTCCTTCGGCTCGGCCACCGGGGCGGCCTGGTCGAGCTTGGCGCCAGCCTTGCGCGCCACCTCTTCGGGCATGGTCTCGGGCACGCGCTTGACGGTCACTTCCACGCCAGGAACGCTGCGCGCACCCTCGGCGATAGCTTCGGCCATGCGCTCGATATGGCCGTACATGGAGTAATAGAGCACGAGGATCTTCTTCATGGGACCTCCTGGAGGGTGATCCGACAGGTATAGCAGCGCATCGCCGCCCTCGTCGGACAACGAAGCGCCGGGCCAGTCCGCGGCTGTCCCCATCGCCCGTGCCAGCCGCTATCATGCGCGGCCAAGACTTGCGGGAGTTCGACATGCTCAACGGCCTCTGGCTGGGTTTCTTCCTGATCGCCGCGCTGACCGCCTTCGGCCGCTGGCTGCTGGGCGGCGACGCCTCGGTGTTCGCCGCGCTGGTGGACAGTCTGTTCGCCATGGCCCGGCTGGCGGTGGAGGTGATGGTCGTGCTGTTCGGCACCCTGACCCTCTGGCTGGGCTTCCTGCGCGTCGCCGAGAAGGCCGGTCTGGTGGACCTGCTGGCACGCCTGCTGGGGCCGCTGTTCCGCCGGCTGATGCCGGAGGTGCCGCCCGGCCATCCGGCGCTGGGGCTGATCACCCTGAACTTCGCCGCCAACGGCCTGGGCCTGGACAACGCCGCCACGCCGATCGGCCTCAAGGCCATGCGCGCCCTGCAGGAGCTCAATCCGAACGGGGCCACGGCGAGCAACGCGCAGATCCTCTTCCTGGTGCTCAACGCCTCGTCGCTGACCCTGCTGCCGGTGTCGATCTTCATGTACCGGTTGCAGCAGGGCGCACAGGACCCGACCCTGGTGTTCCTGCCGATCCTGCTGGCCACCAGCGCCTCCACCCTGGCCGGCCTGCTCGGCGTGGCCTTCATGCAGCGGCTGAAGCTCTGGGATCCGGTGGTACTCGCCTACCTGCTACCCGGCACCCTGCTGCTCGGCGGCTTCATGGCGCTGCTCGCCGGGCTCTCGGCCACGGCGCTGGCGTCGCTCTCCTCGCTGCTCGGCAACCTAGTGCTATTCAGTCTGATCCTGCTGTTCCTGCTGCTCGGCGCGCTGCGTCGGGTGCCGGTGTACGAGCAGTTCGTCGAGGGCGCCAAGGAAGGCTTCGAGGTGGCGAAGAATCTTCTGCCCTATCTGGTCGCCATGCTCTGCGCGGTGGGCGTGCTGCGCGCTTCGGGAGCGCTGGACTACGCCCTGGAGGGGATCCGCTGGGCGGTCGAGCTGGCCGGCTGGGACAGCCGCTTCATCGAGGCCCTGCCCACCGCCCTGGTCAAGCCGTTCTCCGGCAGCGCGGCGCGGGCCATGCTGATCGAGACCATGCAGAGCAAGGGCGTCGACAGCTTCCCGGCGCTGGTCGCCGCCACCGTGCAGGGCAGCACCGAGACCACCTTCTACGTGCTCGCCGTGTACTTCGGTGCGGTGGGCATCCAGCGCGCCCGCCACGCCGTGGGCTGCGCCCTGCTCGCCGACTTATGCGGGGTGCTGGCGGCGATCGGGGTGTGCTACTGGTTCTTCGGCTGAGCCGCCCGGACCGGGGCTCAGCTCTCCAGCCAGACGTCCTTGACCCAGTGCCAGACCGAGTCCCAGCTCTCGTCGGTCAGCTCGGCGGAGTCGCCGTCCCAGAGCAGCACCTGGCCTTCGATGTCCACCACGTAATAGTCGCGCCCGGCCTGGCACAGGGGCACCAGGTCGCGCGGCACGCCCAGATCCCAGGCGGTGGCGGCGACTTCCGGCAGGTAGGTATGCGATTGCGGGTCGCTGGCGGTCACCGGCTCCAGGCTGCCGTAGACCACGTCGCTGACCTTGAGCAGGAACTCGCGCAGTTCGAAGGGCAGGTTGATCAGCAGCTGCTCCTCGATCTCCACCAGCAGGTCCTCGTCCGGCAGCTCCAGCGGCACCGGCACCGGCTCGTTGAGTTCACGCAGTTGTTCGATGACGTCTTCCACGGCCTTGCGCCCTCAGCTTCGAATGCGGCCTTTATACATTAGTTGAGAACCTCCGGCATGGATGAGCGGTTGCATTGACCTAGGCCCTGCAAGACTAATAGCACTTTGGGAGCATAACGCCCCTCCGCGGCGTCGCGGTGTTGTGTTCACAGAGAGATAGAGTGTCGTATGTCCAGTATTACCCCTGAGCAGCAGGCCCTCGAATGGCAGCGGTTGATCGAGCAATTTCCCCCGGAAGTCACCGCTCGGGTCAAGGAACTGACCGGCACCCACCAGGCGGAGCTGGCGGTCTTCTTCTACGAGCAGATGCTGGAAGACCATGATGCCCGGGAGTTCCTCTCCCACGATCAGGTCAAGAACCGCCTGGAGCACTCCATGCGGGAATGGATCGGCTCGCTGTTCCCCGAGTATCCCAGCCGGGAGCAGCTGCTGGAATTGGTCGCCCAGCAGAAGAAGATCGGCGAGATCCATGCGCGCATCAACATCCCGGTGCACCTGGTCCTGCGCGGGGCGCGCCATCTGAAGAACCGCTACACCGCCCTGCTCCACCAGCAGGGACTGGACGACAACGACCGGCTCGGCGCCATCCGCCTGGTCACGCAGGTGATCGACCTGGCCATGGAGATCATGTGCGGCGCCTATTCCAACGCCCACGACCGCCACTCGCGGCAGGAGGAAGGCTATCGGCTCTTCTCGGTGATGCAGAACATCGGCAACGAGCGGGAGCGCCAGCGCGCCGCCCTGCTCGACTGGGAAAACCAGGTGATGTTCGCCCTGGCCTCCGCCCACGGAGCGGTGCAGCTGGCGAAGCTGTCGATGTCGGAATTCGGCCTCTGGTTCCAGCACAAGGGCGCCTATGCCTTCGAGGGCACGAGCGAGGCGGTACGGATCCTAGAGAGCATGGAACACATCGACAGCGCCCTGCTGCCGACTTTCACGGACCTCGCCACCGAAGGCGGCGAGCGTTTCGGACGACTGCGCGACCTGCGCGAGCAGACCAAGCTCATCCTGTTCCATCTGGACAACCTGTTCTCCGAGATGCACGAGCTGGAGGGCGGCCGCGACGCCCTGACGCGTATGCTCAACCGCAAGTTCCTGTCGGTGGTGATGGGCAAGGAGGTGGCCTACGCGCAGCACAGCGGCCGGGCCTTCGCCGCGCTGCTGATCGACATCGACCACTTCAAGTCGATCAACGACAGCCTCGGCCACGAGGCCGGCGATCACGTTCTGCAGCAGGTCGCCACCCTGCTCAGCAACAACTGCCGCGGCGGCGACTACGTGTTCCGCCTGGGCGGCGAGGAGTTCCTCGTGGTGCTGGTCGACATCAACGCCAACAGCGCGCTGGGAGTGGCCGAGAAACTGCGCCGGCAGATCGAGCAGGAACGCTTCCAGCTGCCGGGCAACCAGACGCTGCAGCTGAGCGTGAGCATCGGCCTGGCCCTGCACGACGGCCATCCGGACTACCAGCACACCCTGCGCCGCGCCGACGAGGCGTTGTACGCGGCCAAGCACGGCGGCCGCAACCGGGTGGTCGTGGCGAAAGCCCGGTAGCGCCGCCCGCGCGGCCATGGCCCGCTCCATGGCCGCCCCCCCCGGGCTCCGGCCCGGTGCGAGGCCGTCATGGCTTCTCCATCCCCAGACGCTTTCCCCCGGCCGTGATCTCGGCCGGTCTGGCAGATACCGGCTGCCTGCCCGGCATTCCCGCCCGAAGGCGACGATGCCCAGCCAGCCGTCCCGGGCGGACAACCGCCGGAATGTGGGGGAAAGGTATGGATAAATGTCGAAAAACTTACGCACGGCCGGCTGGCATGTTGGCTGGCACTTTGCGAGCATAGCCGACCCCGACGAGGCGGTTCGGGATGTGGCGTTCACCGAGAGACAGATGATCATGACCAGTATTCCCCCTGAGCAGCAGGCCCTGGAATGGCAGCAGCTACTGGAGCAGTTTCCTGCCGAAGTCGCCGCACAGGTCAAGGAGCTGGCCGATATCCATCGGGTTACGCTGGCCACCTACTTCTACGACCAGATGCTCGAGGACCAGGAGGCCAACCGCTTCCTCTCCCACGACCAGGTCAGAACCCGCCTCCACGGCAGCCTGCAGCAGTGGATCGGGCAGCTGTTCTCCGCATCGGCCGACCGCGAGCGCCTGCTGGCACTGGTCGCCCAGCAGAAGCAGATCGGCGAGATCCATGCGCGCATCAACATCCCCGTGCACGTGGTCCTGCGCGGCGCCCGCCATCTCAAGCACGAATTTCTGGCCCTGCTGCTCCGGCAGGAGATCGCCAGCCAGCAGAAGCTGCAATGCACCCGGCTGATCGTCGGCACCATCGATCAGTCCATGGAGATCATGAGCCGCGCCTACTCCGACGCCCACGACCGCAACTCGCGCAGCGAGGAAGGCTACCGCCTGTTCTCGGTGGCGCAGAACATCGGCAGCGAGAAGGAGCGCCAGTGCTCGGCCATCCTCAACTGGGAGAACGAGGTGATGTTCGCCTTCGCCATGGGTCTCTCCTCCGTACAGCTGCCGCGAATGGTGAGTTCGGAGTTCGGCCTGTGGTTCCGCCACAAGGGAGCCTACGCCTTCGAGGGCACCACGGAAACGGAGCAGATCCTGCAAGGCATGGAGCACATCGACGAGGAGCTGCTGCCCCTGTTCAACCAGCCGGACAGGAGCGCCGAGCAGCGCCTGCAGGACCTGCGCAACCTGCGCGAACAGACCAAGAGCATCATCTATCACCTGAACAACCTGTTCGAGCAGATCAACGTGCTGGAGAGCGGCCGCGATGCCCTGACGCGCATGCTCAACCGCAAGTTCCTGCCGGTGATCCTGTCCAAGGAAGTGGCCTACGCGCTGCACACCCATCGCTCCTTCGCCGTGCTGGCCATCGATATCGACCACTTCAAGTCGATCAACGACAGCCACGGTCACGAAGCGGGCGATCTCGCCCTGCAGCAGGTCGCCACCCTGCTCAGCAACAACTGCCGCGGCGGCGACTACGTGTTCCGCATGGGCGGCGAGGAGTTCCTCATCCTCCTGGTCGACATCAACGAGAACGGTGCGCTCGGGGTGGCCGAGAAACTGCGCCAGCAGATCGAGCAGGAACGCTTCCAGATGCCCGGAGACCGGATGCTGAAGGTGACGGTCAGCGTCGGTCTGGCCCTGCACGACGGCCATCCTGACTATCAGCGCCTGCTGCGCCGGGCCGACGAGGCCCTGTACGAGGCCAAGCACGGCGGCCGCAACCGGGTGGTCGTGGCGCGGGGCTAGTTGTGATCTCTCAGTAGGTTGTTCATCCGGGGCGTTCCCGGAATTCTGGAAGCGCGACCCACACAGCCTTCCAGGAGCCCCGGATGAACCTGCATAAACATGCCCGTCTTACCCCGCGAGGTCGAGCC
>Ga0255334_1000116_pt1 | contig 86431 bp, 73 predicted proteins | sample EtOH5_35cm_T3_12_FD_202080 | JGI IMG/M metagenome (GOLD analysis project Ga0255334, IMG submission 202080) | Sandy soil microbial communities from University of British Columbia, Vancouver, Canada - EtOH5_35cm_T3_129 | ecosystem: Engineered > Artificial ecosystem > Sand microcosm > Unclassified ...
GACCGCTCTGGATGAATTCGGCCCCCATCGAGACCCAGTGCTCGACGTCTGGTTCGACACGTTCCTGATTGAAGGCCGTGCGCCAAAGGCTGGTGAATTATTCCGCAACCCGGCGCAAGCCCGAACACTGGAAGAACTGGCGGGCAGCGCTTGCGAAAGCCTCTATCGCGGTGATTTGGCTCAGCGTCTGGATGCCCATTCCCGCGCCACCGGCGGCTATCTGCGAGCCAGCGACCTGCGGGACTATCGCGCTCAATGGGTGGATCCGATCAGTATCAACTACCGCGGCTACGACGTGTGGGAAATCCCCCCTAGCGGGCAAGGATTGGTGGCCCTGATGACCCTGAAAATCCTACAGGGCTTTGACTTCGATCACCGAGACAGCCAGCAGACCTGGCACCGTCAGTTGGAAGCCATGAAGCTGGCCTACAGCGACGGCCTGCATTACATCACCGATCCGCTGCACATGCGTGTGGCTGTGGCTGACCTTCTCAGCGATGCCTATAGCAGCCAACGTCGCGAACAAATCTCTGATCAGGCGCGCGAACCCAATCCCGGCGATCCCCACGCTAGCGGCACGGTGTACCTGGCCACGGCGGATGCGGAGGGCAATATGGTGTCCTTCATCCAGAGCAACTACCACGGTTTTGGCTCCGGTGTGGTACTGCCAGACAGCGGCATCGCCTTGCAGAACCGCGGACAGGAATTCAGTCTCGACCCTGACCACGCCAACTGCCTGGCACCGGGCAAAAAAACCTTTCACACCATCATTCCCGGCTTTATCAGTAAAGGCGACGCACCGGTGGGACCGTTCGGCGTCATGGGTGGCTACATGCAGCCCCAAGGCCATGTGCAGATGGTTATGAATCTGGTGGATTTCGGTCTCAACCCCCAAGCCGCGCTGGACGCTCCGCGGTGGCAATGGTTGGGGGATATGAAAGTCGGCATCGAACACGGGGCGTCTCGGGATTTGGCCGCTTCGCTGGCACGGCGTGGACACCAGATTCAAGTTGATTGCGACCTGATCAATTACGGCCGAGGGCAGATCATTGTCCGTGACCCGGACACTGGTGTCCTGTGCGGCGGCACCGAGCCACGAGCCGATTCCCATATCGCCGTGTGGTAGCGGGCCGCTGAAAACAAGAAAAGAGACCTCGGTCTCTTTTTTTGTTTTTGCGGCAGGCGGCGCGGTCAGCGTTTGTCCGTGACCGGGGTTGCCGTTCTAAACTCGGGCACAGTCTGCGGGGCCGATCGGACAATCACGCTGATGATGGCCAGTGCTGCAATCACCAACCCAGGTGACGTTGCCAGTAACACCCCAGTGGTGCCGGCACCGGCCGCCAGTATCTGCCCTGCGGCCAAAGGCCCGGCCACCGCCCCCAGACGACCGATGGCTACCGCGGCGCCGACGCCGGTGGCACGTACCAAGGTCGGGTACGACGGTGGTGCCAGGGCGTAAAGTACCAGTTGCGCGGCCATCACAAACAAACCCGCGCAAAACCCGGCGATGGCCATGGGGACGATGCCCACCGACAAGCCGACCCCGGCCAGCGCTGCCAGCAATGCGGCGTATACGAACAGCACCACCTTGACGCCGTTGCAGCGATCCAGCAGTACCCCGCCAAGTAGCGAGCCGAGGGCGCCGCCGATGTTGAACAGCATCTGCACCAGGCCAGCCTCGGCTTTGCTGAAACCTTGTTCCAGCAGCAGTGATGGCAGCCAGTTGAGCAACATGTACATCACGGTCAGGGTGAAGAAGTAGCTGAGCCACAACGCCAGGGTGACGCGAGCCCGGTCTTCGCCGAATAACGCCTGGCCGGTTGAAGTGCGGGCCATGGTGACGGTGCCTTGTTGCTGGCGAAAGGCGCTGGACTCGGGCAGCAGCAGGATCATCAGCGGCACCACCAGCAAGGGCGCGAGCCCACCGATGATGAAGGTCGTCTGCCAATGCTCGGTGAAGAGCATGGCGACCACCGCCGCCAATGCACCGCCCAACGGCACACCGGCATACATGATGCTGATCGCGGTGCCGCGACGTTGCTCACCCACGGCCTCGGCACACAGCGCGATCAGGTTGGGCAGGGCGGCGCCCAGGCCCAGGCCAGTCATGAAGCGAGCCAGTAGCAGGCCAGAGAAACTGCTGACGTAGGCGGTGCTAAGGGAGAACACACCGAACAGCAGCACCGCTGCGATGAGGATTTTCTTGCGGCCGATTCGATCGGCAATCCAGCCACCGAAAAAGGCGCCCGGCAGCAAACCGATAATTCCGGCGCTGAATACCCAGCCCATCGATTTCGGGTCCAGGGCAAAGGTCTGGCGCAGGCCCGCGGCGGCAGTACCGGCAGCTTGCAGGTCGAAACCTTCGATCAGTGCAACGATAAAACACAGGGCAATGGTCAGCGTCGTACGACGTGATGGGGTGTCCATGGCGAACCTCATTATTGTTTTTGTTGGTGTGCTGACGGATGAGCGCGAGCCTGTTCTCATGAGGCGATGACAGGTCTTAAATAAGATTAACAAAGATAACTAAAAAATGAATACTAAGAATTGTTTGCTTAAAAACAGCATTAAACCTATTTAAATCAATTAGATGACGTATCTATAAAGATAATTTATTAAAATAGATAACAATATTAATGTTCGTTTATCGGTCACTTACGGTTGACGCCATGCCAGGCTGTTTCCATTCTCTGGCCGCAGATCTCCGGGATAACCCAACGATCCCGTTCAAAAAACAACAACAATAAGTGGACATCGAACATGCCAAACTTTCCTTGGGACGTCCTCGCGGCGGATTCAACCTTACCTGTTCGCGCACGCCACCTGGTCTTGCTGGGCCTGAGTTTGATTGCGCCATCGGCGCTGGCTGACGGCTTCATCGATGACAGTCACGGCACCTTGACCTTGCGTAATTACTACCTGGATCGCGATTACAAGGACGACGGAGCGAAAACCGCGGCCCGGGAATGGGCTCAGGGTTTCATCATGAATGTGGAGTCGGGCTTTACCCCGGGGAGTGTCGGCTTCGGCCTGGACGCTCGTGGGTTGATGGGGGTCAAGCTGGATTCGGCGCCGGACCGCAGCGGCACCGAGTTGCTGCCGGTGTCCAGCAGCGACAAGCGCGCGGCGGACGAGTATTCGCGCCTGGCCATGACTGCCAAGATGCGTGTTGCCCAGACCACGGTGAAAACCGGCGACGTCTTGATCTTCCTGCCATTCGCTTTCGCCAGCCCGTCGCGGCTGCTGCCGCAGACTTTTCGCGGCACCACGCTCAGCTCAAAGGACATCGACGGACTGATCTTTAACACCGGCTACATCGACCGCATCAACAAGCGTGATTCCACCGACTACCAGCCAATGAGCATCGCTTCGCCGAACCGGCGTTTCAATGGCGCGGCCACCTCATCGCACATGGCCTATGTCGGTGGCGATTACCAGGTGACCAAGGACCTCAGCCTGCGCGTGTATCACGCCGAAGTGGCGGACCTGTATCAGCAGAACACCCTGGCGTTGCTGCATACGCTGCAGGTGGGCGAGGGGACGCTGACCAGCGACCTGCGCAGTTTTTTCAGCGATGAAGACGGCAGCGCCGAGGCCGGCAAAGTGGACAACCGCAACCTCTCGGCGCTGTTCGGCTATCGTTTTGGCGGCCATCGTTTGAGCCTCGGCTATATGCACGCCAGTGGCGACACGGCGACACCCTATGTGTCAGGCACCGAGTTGATGGGCATGAGCGAGCTGACCATGAGTTCGGACTTTCTCAATGCCAAGGAGCGAACCTGGCAGGCAATGTACGACTATGACTTCGCTGCCGCCGGGGTGCCCGGCCTGAAGAGCCGCCTGCGTTATGTGCGCGGTGACCATATCGAACTGGCGGCGTTAAATGCCGACGACCGCAAGGAGCGGGAGTTCCAGATGGAGCTGGGGTATGTGATCCAGAGTGGTCCGCTGAAGAATGTCGGGCTGATGGCGCGCAAGTCGATCTATCGCAACGACTTCCCCGCCGGCGCGGCGTTTCGCGATGAAAACCAGACGCGCTTTCTGGTGCTTTACACCGTGCCGATCTGGTAAGTCGTTTCACTTGTAATGAATCCGGCCGCTCCCCAAGAGCGTGCCGGCGTTCGCGTTTCAGGCTTGATAGACCTTTTTCAGCAACCTGAGCAGTTCTTCGCGTTCCTGGCTGTCGAGAGCGGACGTGGCATCCATGTCGCTCTCGGCGGCAATCAGCTTCAACTCCTTGAGTAGCGTCTCGCCGGTCTTGCTCAGGAATATCCCATAGGAGCGTTTGTCCGGTTTGCAACGTACCCGTACCGCGAGCGCGCGCTCTTCGAGTTTGTTAAGCAGCGGCACCACTTGGGGCGGTTCAATAGCCAGGGCTTTGGCCAGGTCGGACTGCATTAGCCCGGGGTGCTGCTCGATGATCGCCAGTGCCGAGAACTGCGCGGGCCGCAAGTCGTGGGGCGCAAGTTGGCTGATCAGATTCTGGAACAGTTTCAACTGGGCCCGGCGCATGGCGTAACCAATCAGCTCGTCCAGTGCGGAGTCCAGCGGCGCCTGAATTTCGACGTCGTCGGCCAGGGCTTCCGGGGTAGCGACATTTTTGGACAACTTGGCCATTGCGGGAAAATCCCTCGGATTTCAGGTTAATAAAGATATCTAGTTTGACGAGGTTGAACAGGAATAGCTACGTCAGGAGCCTAACACGTCGCCTTTCCATGGAGCTCGATGGCGGAAAATATTTGGTTAATTCAATTAATAGTTATTTGACATAACTTATTTGCCGGTTTAGTTTTTACCCATCGTCAAGCCAAGAACAAGAGAGCATCACCATGAGCAATTACGAAGGTCGCTGGACAACGGTCAAAGTGGAAATCGAGGAAGGCATCGCGTGGGTCATCCTTAACCGCCCGGAAAAACGCAACGCCATGAGTCCGACCCTGAACCGCGAGATGATCGACGTTCTGGAAACCCTGGAGCAGGATCCGGACGCCGGTGTACTGGTGCTGACCGGTGCGGGCGAAGCCTGGACCGCAGGCATGGACCTCAAGGAATACTTCCGTGAAGTGGATGCCGGACCGGAAATCCTTCAGGAAAAAATCCGCCGCGAAGCCTCTCAATGGCAATGGAAACTGCTGCGCATGTACGCCAAGCCGACCATCGCCATGGTCAACGGCTGGTGCTTTGGTGGTGGTTTCAGCCCACTGGTGGCCTGTGACCTGGCGATCTGCGCCGATGAAGCGACCTTCGGCCTGTCGGAAATCAACTGGGGCATTCCGCCGGGCAACCTGGTGAGCAAGGCCATGGCCGACACCGTGGGCCATCGCCAGTCGCTGTACTACATCATGACCGGCAAGACCTTTGGTGGGCAAAAAGCCGCCGAGATGGGCCTGGTCAACGAGAGCGTGCCCCTGGCGCAACTGCGTGACGTGACAATCGAACTGGCGCGTAATCTGTTGGAGAAGAACCCGGTGGTGCTGCGCGCGGCCAAGCATGGCTTCAAGCGTTGCCGCGAACTCACTTGGGAGCAGAACGAAGATTACCTGTACGCCAAGCTCGATCAGTCGCGCCTGCTGGACACCGAAGGTGGCCGCGAGCAGGGCATGAAGCAGTTCCTCGACGACAAGAGCATCAAACCCGGTTTGCAGACTTACAAGCGCTGAATTACGGCGTTGAAATCAAGGCGAGCTGGCCGGGCGATCGAGCGTCCGCCAGCTGTTCGCCCCGGCGCCTAGGCGCTACTGTGAGCCCCTCGAACGTATTCCCGATAAAGACAATAAAGAGGAATCACCATGCTGGACGTGCCCCTGCTGATTGGCGGCCAGTCGTGCCCCGCCCGAGACGGTCGAACTTTCGAACGGCGTAATCCGGTGACCGGTGAAGTTGTGTCGCGCGTTGCCGCCGCCACCCTGGAAGATGCCGATGCTGCGGTCGCCGCGGCCAAAGCGGCATTCCCCGCCTGGGCGGCCCTGGCCCCCAACGAGCGACGTACCCGGTTGCTGCGCGCGGCTGAGCAGTTGCAGGCCCGCTGCGCGGAATTCATCGCGGCGGCCGGCGAGACCGGTGCCATGGCCAACTGGTACGGTTTCAATGTGCACCTGGCGTCCAACATGCTGCGCGAAGCCGCGTGCATGACCACCCAGATCAACGGCGAAATCATTCCCTCGGATGTGCCCGGCAGCTTCGCGATGGCCCTGCGTCAACCCTGCGGCGTGGTGCTGGGCATCGCGCCCTGGAACGCGCCGGTGATCCTCGCCACTCGCGCTATCGCCATGCCGTTGGCCTGCGGCAACACCGTGGTGCTCAAGGCGTCGGAACTGAGCCCGGCGGTGCACCGGCTGATCGGTCAGGTGTTGCAAGACGCCGGGCTCGGTGATGGCGTGGTCAACGTCATCAGCAACGCGCCCCAGGATGCCGCGGCGATTGTCGAGCGACTGATCGCCAACCCGGCGGTGCGTCGGGTCAACTTCACCGGCTCGACCCATGTCGGGCGCATCGTCGGTGAACTGTCGGCGCGTCATCTCAAACCGGCGTTGCTGGAACTAGGCGGCAAGGCGCCGTTCCTGGTGTTGGAGGATGCCGACCTGGATGCAGCGGTGGAGGCAGCGGCCTTCGGCGCCTTTTTTAATCAGGGGCAGATCTGCATGTCTACCGAGCGCCTGATCGTCGATGCCAAAGTGGCCGATGCCTTTGTCGCCAAACTCGCGGCGAAGATCGCCACCTTGCCCGCCGGCAACCCCAACGCCGAAGGTTCGGTGCTCGGTTCACTGGTTGACAGCAGCGCCGGTGAACGCATCAAGCTGTTGATCGACGATGCCCTCGACAAGGGTGCAACCTTGGTCACCGGTGGCCAGCTGGAGGGCAGTATTTTGCAGCCGACCTTGCTCGACGGTGTCACCGATGCCATGCGCTTGTACCGCGAAGAGTCCTTCGGCCCAGTGGCGGTGGTGTTGCGCGGCGAGGGCGATGAAGCCCTGTTGCGCCTGGCCAACGATTCCGAGTTCGGTCTGTCGGCGGCGATTTTCAGCCGCGACACCGGCCGCGCTCTGGCTCTGGCCCAGCGGGTCGAGTCGGGCATCTGCCATATCAACGGCCCGACCGTGCATGATGAGGCGCAGATGCCCTTCGGCGGAGTCAAGTCCAGCGGCTATGGCAGTTTTGGCGGCAAGGCGTCCATCGAGCATTTCACCCAGTTACGCTGGGTGACCTTGCAGAACGGACCGCGGCACTACCCGATCTGAGCATCCGTCGCACCGTCGGGCGACGAACGCTTGAGAGTGATTGCCGCCCGCGTGCAAGCCAGACATAACAATAACAAGGCTGCAGCCACAGGCTGCCATGCCCCGGTTGAACGCATCGCTGCGAACCGGTGGCGTGCCTTGATGGAGGACAAGCGCGTGAGTTCCGAATTCAGATCGCCATCCCAGACCGAAGCCAACACGCCGCGCTATCGCCAGGTGTCCATCGGTCATCCTGCGGTCGAGGTCAGCGAAGAGCAGGGCATCCTGCATATGCGCTCCCTGGAACCCTTGGCCAAGTTGCCTGTACGTTTGCTGGATCGCCTGGTGCATTGGGCCCATGTGCGCCCGCAACAGACCTTTATCGCTGCTCGCCAGAACGGCGGCGACTGGCGCCGGGTGAGTTACGCCGAGATGCTGACCAGCGTCCGTGCCATTGCCCAACGCCTGCTCAGTTATGGGCTTTCGGCCGAACGACCGCTAGTGATCCTCTCGGGCAACGACATCGAGCATTTGCAGATTGCCTTGGGCGCGATGTATGCCGGCATTCCTTACTGCCCGGTTTCTCCTGCCTATTCATTGTTGTCCCAGGATTTCGCCAAGCTGCGGCATGTCTGCAATCTGCTGCAACCGGGCCTGGTGTTCGTCAGCGACGCCGCGGCCTATCAGCGGGCGATCGATGCGGTGCTGTCGGCCGAAACGCCGCTGATCACCGTGCGCGGTCAAATTCCTGGGCGCAATCAGGCGAGCTTTGCCAGCCTGCTGGAACAACCCGGCAGTGCCGAGGCCGATTGCGCTTTCAGGGCTACCGGGCCGGACAGCATCGCCAAGTTCCTGTTTACCTCAGGCTCCACCAGGTTGCCCAAGGCAGTGATCACCACCCAGCGCATGCTCTGCGCGAATCAGCAGATGCTGTTGCAAACCTTCCCGGTGTTCGGCGAAGAACCTCCGGTGCTGGTGGACTGGCTACCGTGGAATCACACCTTCGGCGGCAGCCACAACGTCGGGATCGTGCTGTACAACGGCGGCACTTTTTATCTGGACGACGGCAAACCGACCGTCCAGGGGTTTGCTGAAACACTGCGCAACCTCAAGGAAATATCGCCCACCGCGTACCTCACCGTACCCAAGGGTTGGGAAGAACTGGTCAATGCGCTGGAGCAGGACGGCGAGTTGCGCGAACGTTTTTTCTCGCGCATGAAGCTGTTCTTTTTCGCCGCCGCCGGTTTGTCCCAACGCGTTTGGGATCGCCTGGACCGGGTTGCCGAACTGCATTGTGGCGAACGCATTCGCATGATGGCCGGGCTCGGCATGACTGAGGCGGCACCGTCCTGCACGTTCACCACCGGGCCACTGTCCATGGCCGGCTACATCGGCCTGCCGGCACCCGGATGCGAAGTGCGGCTGGTGCCGGTGGACGGCAAGCTGGAGGGACGTTTTCGCGGGCCGCACATCATGCCGGGTTACTGGCGCGCGCCGCAGCAGACCGCCGAAGTGTTCGACGAGCAGGGTTTCTACTGTTCCGGCGACGCATTGAAACTGGCCGACGCCCGCGATCCGCAACTGGGGTTGATGTTTGACGGGCGCATCGCCGAGGACTTCAAACTGAGCTCCGGCGTGTTTGTCAGCGTCGGCCCGTTGCGCAACCGCGCAGTACTCGAAGGCTCGCCCTATGTTCAGGATCTGGTGGTGGCCGCGCCGGACCGCGAGTGCCTCGGTGCGCTGGTCTTTCCCCGTCTTTACGAATGCCGACGTCTGGCCGGTTTGAGTGCGCACGCCAGCGATGCCGAGGTGCTGGCTAGCGTGCCGGTGCGAGATTGGTTCGGCGATTGGCTGCAACGGCTCAACCGCGATGCCACCGGGAATGCCAGCCGCCTGGAATGGATTGCACTGCTCGACGAACCTGCCTCCATCGACCGCGGCGAAATCACCGACAAGGGCTCGATCAACCAGCGCGCGGTGCTGCAGTGGCGCGCCGACAAGGTCGAGGCGCTGTATCGCGGCGAAGAGCCTTCCATCTTGCGTGCCGGACCTCTGCCGTGAGTGGTGCGGGGCAGTATTCGAGCTTTGGCGATGTGGCCATTTTCGAAGCGCTGCGCACGCCTTGGGTCGATCTCGGCGGGGCCTTGGCCCAGGTTTCGCCGATCGACCTGGGGATCAAGGTCGGGCGCGAGGTGCTTGCCCGCGCCGCTATCGATCCATCTTTGGTCGATAGCGTATTGGCCGGCTCCATGGCTCAGGCCAGTTTCGATGCTTACCTGCTGCCTCGGCATATCGGCCTTTATAGTGGCGTGCCGCAAGAGACTCCGGCACTGGGTGTGCAGCGCATCTGCGCCACCGGTTTCGAACTCTTGCGGCAGGCCGCCAGGCAGTTGGATGACGGCGTGCAACTGGCCCTGTGCGTGGCGGCCGAATCCATGTCGCGCAACCCGATTGCCGCCTACACCCACCGCAGCGGTTTCCGACTCGGTGCCGAGGTGGCATTCAAGGACTTTCTCTGGGAAGCCCTCTACGATCCGGCCCCAGGCGTAGACATGATCACCACCGCCGACAACCTGGCCCGGCGGCATGGCCTGAGCCGTGAAGAGGTGGATCGTTACGCCCTCGACAGCCATCAACTCGCACTGCAGGCCCAGGCTGACGGCTGGTTTGAACCGGAGCTGGTGTCGCTCGGCAATGAGCGCTTTGAACTGGCCAGCTATCAGCCACGGAGTATCCAGTTGCCACGGGACGTGGACCGCGTCACGCGTGACAGCCACCTGCGACCCACCGATCTGGACGCCTTGGGCCGGTTGCGGGCGGTGCATGCCGGCGGAGTGCAGACTGCCGGCAACAGTTGTGCGGTGGTCGATGGCGCGGCGGCGGCGCTTGTGGGGCGAGCGTCTGCCGCCCGGCGTCCGGTATTGGCCCATTTGCTGGCCAGTGCCGTGGTGGGCGTGGCACCGGAATTCATGGGGATAGGGCCAGTGCCAGCCATCCAGCTGCTTGTGCAACGCAGCGGTTTGGCCCTTGGCGACATCGGCTTGCTGGAAATCAATGAGGCCCAGGCCGCTCAGGTATTGGCTGTCGCCCAGGCGCTTGAACTGGACGGCGATCGGCTAAACCGGCGGGGCGGCTCGATTGCTTTGGGACATCCTTTGGCTGCTACGGGTTTGCGCCTGGTGCTGACCCTGGCCAGACAATTGCGCGAGAGCAATCTGCGTTATGGCATTGCGGCCGCGTGTGTCGGTGGCGGACAGGGCATGGCTCTGCTGATCGAAAACCCGGCGTATCAAGGCTGAAGCAGAACCCCGAGGTCTTTGCTGCAGTCAGCCCAATACTGGATCGAAGGCTTATGGATACTAATAGGAAACATGATTTAACATAATATACATTACACGTAACAAGATGTTTCGAGGTTAGCCCGGTTACGCGCAGATTTTGAAGCTCTCGGAAGTAATCTCTTTTCATTTTGAGAACTAAATCCCTTGCGTGGGTGCTTCGCTGCCAGGAAAAGACTTTACTGCGGCCCATGCGACCTTTCTTGTTCCTGAACCTTCTACACAGAATGCGAATATTGCGCAGAAATACTTGTGCTGGAGATCAAGCCAGCAGTTCGCAGAAGTAACGTGTAAAAAAATGGGAAGTAATCGTGTAAATCGAGCCTTTCGCCTCACGTTCACGGATTTGCTTGCAGATCACTTGTCCAGCAATCATCAGCGCGCTACAGGCTCTGGCGCGGCCTTTGTGACCGTCATCGTTCATGATTCTACGTCATGAGCAGCGGATCCAGAAATGTCGCCCTTGATGAGAGTGATCGCGCATCGTATGCGGATTCGCCTATTCGTTTGATTGAAGGAGCTTTTTTGCGACCAGCTCGCTCGTTTACGGTATTACTTACGCGGCGAGTCCAGCCGAAAACACGTCGCTGCGTGAAATCTGAAGCGTTCAGCGTGGGTTGGTGCGCAGATTTGAAGGGCTGCTATGCGTGGTAAAGACACGCCGGCTGATTTAAATGCAGAAGCTGCAGGTTAGGCGGTGCCACCTTGCGATTGAAGCCTGTGGTGCTTTCCTCCCACCAAATACCCTGGAAGCACGCCAGAATTTGGCTGGATGAAAAGCTCAGAAAATGCTAGTCCGATACCGTTGTTAACTACAATTTTGACTTGTTAACTACGGTGGTTAACAAGTCAAAAAACAAGTTTACAGAGTAATACTGAACCTGCGTGTTAGCCCTTGATTCTCCTGGCGCGCCTGGGAATTCAAAGCTCCGTAATGCTGTCCGTACTCTGGGGTTTGCCAGTCGAAATGTATACCCCTATTATCACTTGCGTTTCACTGTCAACAGCGACCGTAATCATCGGATTCGGAAGGCGTTTTCCAGCCTTCTCTACCAATATAACGTCGAGCTCAAACGTGCAAATTTCAACAGGCTTTTCCATTATTTGGCTCCCTGTTAGATTAGGTTGGAGCTCATCAGAACGTCATGAAACGTCATGTCTGACGAGTGATTTGCGCTATTGAGGATAGTCTATGCACCACCGATCGCCAGAGGTACCTTAACAGTCTTTATTTGGAGAACATAAACCAACTCAACTAAACATCTATTTAGTTGAGCTAAGTTTGGATTGGCTTTAATCGCATTAAAGCATTGTGCAACACCCAAAACCGCCCTCACCCTCCATATCCATCACTGAAATACCAAACGCCCGATGCGGTGCATCGGGCGTTTGGTTTAAACCGATGTAACACTAAATAATCAGCGCAGCGGCAGTCCCTTGGTTTCTGGCATGCGCAGATAGACCATAGCACTGATGGCGCTGATCACCGCTAGGTAAATCCAGAACAGGTGCCCATAGCCCCAACCGGCCATCGCGGCCATGAGATATGGCGCGGTTCCACCAAACAACGTCACAGACAACGCGTACGGCAAAGCGATACCGGTCACGCGAACTTCAGCCGGAAATTGTTCCGCCATGGTTACTGCAGAGGCTGCGCCGAAGCCTGTCATGATGACCATGGAGATGGTTTGCAGGATGGTCACTTCCGTCAGGCTGATGCCGACATGCAACAGACCGAAACTTGGCCACGCCCAGATTACCGAAGCGACGGCGAATGCGATCAGAACCGGTCGGCGACCGACTCGGTCAGCAAGTTTCCCGGCAAACGGCAACAGCACCAGTGACACCCCTACCGAGATCACGCCTGCAAGCAATGTGTCACGGATCGACATACCGGTGATTAGGTGGACTTGCGAGGGATAGCTCACCATCCATACATAGTTCAGCAAATTGCCAGCCATGGCGATGCCGATCACCCGCATCGCATCTTTCCTGTGGCTGAAAAACAGTTCACGCAAAGGTCGTTTCTTGACGTTGCTCGCGGCGCGTGCCTTAAAGATTTCAGTCTCGCGCACCGACAGACGGATCCACAGCGCGATCAGTCCCATCAGGGCGGCAATGATAAACGCAACGCGCCAGCCCCAGTCGTTTAACGCAGCGTCACTGCCCAGTGATGCCAGACCAAAGCCCAAGAGGAACGAGACCATGGTCCCTGCATTGATCGCGAACCATTGCCAGGAACCGGCGAATGCGCGGCGGTGTGCAGGTGCCGACTCGATGAGGAACGCCGAAGCGGAACCGAATTCACCGCCAGCAGAAAACCCCTGGACCAGGCGCGCGAAGACCAGAATGATCGGTGCGGCAATTCCGATGCTGTCATAGTTGGGGCAAAGGCCGATGACCAGCGAGGCCAGCGACATCAGCAGAATAGAAAGCGTCAAACCTTTCTTGCGACCGTAGCGGTCGGCTACTTGGCCGAGAACCGCACCACCGATAGGCCGCATAATGAAGCCGACGGCAAAGATCGCCAACACCGACAGCAAGCTGGTAAGACCATCTCCGGCCGGGAAGAACTGGCGGGCAAGGATGGAAGAAAACGTGGCGTAAATAACCCAGTCGGTGTATTCGACGATGGTGCCAAGCGTTGCGGCGACAATGGCCTTTTTTTCGCCATAGGTTAGTTGTCGGCCCTGAGCGTTTGCAGTGGCGCCTGATGCTGGCTGTGGCGTCAGTGCACTCATTAAACTATTGTCGTTATTCATTTCTATGGCTCCCGTGGGCGCTATTATTATTGACCTTTAGTCGCGGCCTTGTTACGGATTAATACTGCTATTTACACCTCTCCAAGTGAATCGAGATTTACGCCCTGTATCGTTGACTAATTCTCAATGCATAGGCGTCTATTCAATATTTCAGACTGTATTTAAGTCGATTGACCTTTGCTCAACCGCCAACGCCACAAAACTCAGTTGAGCAATATGCGGCCGCTGATGTAATAGGTATTCGTAATGGAGTTTTAAACAATAAAGACGAGCCTCACTGCAGTTTCAGAGGAGACACACAATGTTTGTAAAAGTTAACAGCTTCGTCGACGGCCGTTCCCTGGCGCCGACTGACGGGCAGTATGTCGACAAGATCGATCCGCGCACAGGTGCCAAGATCAGTGAAGTCGCCAGCAGCGGGCCGAAGGATGTGGCGCTGGCAATCGAGTCGGCAGCCTCGGCGCTGCAAAGCTGGCGCGACATGCGCCCCGCCGAACGAGGGCGCATCCTCAATGAATTCGGGCGCATCATCCGTCAAAGCGAAAATACGCTGGGCGTGCTGGAAAAGGCCGATACCGGCAAACCCGGAAGTGAGATGGCGGCGCTGATGGACCTGACCGCCCAGTACTTCGAGTTTTATGGTGGCATCGTCAACGTCATGGACGGGGATGTGATCAACCAAGGCCCCGACTATCACATCTATACACGCCGTGATCCCTTTGGCGTGATTGGCGTCATCCTGCCTTGGAATGCCCCGCTCCACCAGGCAGCGCGCGCTATCGCGCCCGCCCTCGCTACCGGCAATACCGTGGTGGCCAAACCCTCCGAACACACCTCTGCCTCGCTGGTGGAACTGGCGCGCATTGCCGTGCAAGCCGGAGTGCCTGCCGGTGTCTTCAACGTCATCGTGGGTAAAGGCAGCGTGATCGGCCCAGCCATGGCGCATAACCCACACATCCGCAAGATCTCTTTTACTGGCGGCCTGCGCGCTGGCCAGGAATTGGGACACATCGCCGCCGAACGCATCCTGCCGCTGACCCTCGAACTGGGCGGCAAATCTGCCAACATCGTGTTCGACGACGCCGACCTCGATGCGGCCGCCAAAGGCTCGACCAAGGCATTTACCTGGAACAGCGGCCAATGGTGCGCGGCAGGCACGCGGTTGCTGGTCCAGGAGAATATCCATGACCGCTTCGTCGACAAGCTGGTTGCCGAGGTGGGTGCCCTGCGCGTCGGACCGGAGGATGACTCGACGTCCGGGCCGATTACCACTCACGCGCAGTTCGAGAAGATCCAGAGCTACTTCGCCATCGCCGAGCGCGAGGGGCTGAAGCCGGCAATCGGCGGCAAGGTGGCCACGCGAGCGGGCTATGAAAACGGCTGGTATATCGAACCGACGGTCTACACCGGTGTAACCAACAATATGACCCTGGCGCGCGAGGAGATTTTTGGGCCTATCGTCTGTGTCATTCCCTTCAAGGATGAAGCCGATGCGCTACGGATCGCCAACGACAGCGAATTCGGCCTCGGTGCCGGCATCTGGAGCCGTGACATCGGCCGGGTGCATCGGGTTGCGGCGCAGCTGGAGGCAGGCCGAATTGTCGTCAACGAGTACAGCGGAGGTTTCGTCCAGACGCCTTGTGGTGGATTCAAGCAAAGTGGCTACGGTCGCGAGCAAGGCATCGACGCCCTCTCCCACTATACCCAGCTCAAATCTGTGATCATTCGCCTTTAAATCCCTTCCAAACAAAAAACAAAAGGGCGCAACCATTGGCTGTGCCCTTTTCGTTAACTGTTTACCAGATCGGCAGGGAGTAGCTGAGAATCAACCTGTTCTCGTCGATATCGCTGGCAAAGTTGCTGCGTGTGCTGGCGTTCTTCCATTTCACGGCAAGGTTTTTCAACGCACCACTCTGAATGACGTACGCCAGTTCTGTGTCCCGTTCCCACTCCTTTCCAGCCTGAGCCCGGTTGCGCACACTCACCTCGTCGCCCGACAGATAGCGGGTCATGAAGGTCAGGCCAGGAATGCCAAGCGCTGTGAAGTTGTAGTCGTAGCGCAGCTGCCAGGAACGCTCATCCTGATTGCCAAAATCATTGATTTGCACCAGGTTGATCAGATAAGCATCGGTGCCATTGAGGTTGGCGAAACCGGTAGCGCCGCTCATACGTTGATACCCCAGTCCCACTGAATGTCCGATCGCGCTGTAGGTGAACATCGCGCCAAGTGCGGAGTTTTCGACGTTACTGCCGCCCTCCTCGAGGCTACGCGCCCAGCGGATATCGGACGTGAGCGATTGTCGCTCGGTAAGCGTCAGCTTGTGGTTTAACGTCAGGTAATGCTGCTGGTAGATGCCATCCAGAACGCCGTAGTGGTAGGCAGTACTCAATGCCGGCGTCCAGCGATAGGTCACCCCTGCGAAATCGAAGCGCTCACTACTTGTCTTCCGGCCTGGCCGGATATTGCGTGCAGCGCCGTTGAACACCGTCATGGGCTCATTGTCGCTTGAGTTGCGCAGGTTGATACGGTCGAATCGCCCGAGATCGACGGTCGTATTGCTCAGGTCGGCACTGTTGAGCCAGGCACCACGAAAAGTCTGCGGCAACAAACGCGTGTCGTTGTACATCGCCACAGGCAGTTTGGGCATCAGGGTGCCGGCTTTCAGCGTGCTTTGCGCCATGCGTACCTTGGCAGTCAGCCCCAGCTTGCTGTATTCATCCTGAGCGCGACCATCGCGGTCGGTAACGAGCAGACCCGTGCCGGTCCGTGATGGGCCCGAGTCCAACTTGATGCCGAGCATGCCCAATGCATCCAAGCCAACGCCGATCGCTCCGGGCGTAAAGCCGGATTCATAACGCAGGACAAAACCCTGGGCCCACTCTTCTGCCTTGCTTTGCACCGCACCTGATTGGCGAAAGTCGCGATTGAAGTAGTAGTTGCGTAAATCCATGCTGGCTTTGCTGTCGGTGATGAAGTCCGCATAAGCCGGCGAATGCACAGTGCTGACTGCGCCGCACAATGCCAGTCCTGAGGCTCGGTTAAAATGCTTGCGATGGCGCGTTTTAGCGATCTTCATAAATGGATCTCTTATTGTTGTCGGAAGCCGCAACACGACCAGATGGCGCGTGCGCGCCGATCGTAGAAATCGCAGCCCCGCGACGACAATCGATTAAAACGGGCGCCTGCCTTGAGCTTTTATCAAACGTTCACTTTATTGTTGGGATGCGCCGGACAATTAAATACACTCCGCGTCCTCGTTTTTTCCAATACAGTAACTTCCAACAACAAGAGATGACTTCCATGGACCGACTGCCGCCACTGAATGCCATCCGCGCGTTTGAGTCCGTAGCGCGTCATTTGAGCATCACCCATGCCGCCGATGAGTTGAATGTCACGCCGGGTGCGGTCAGTCGGCAGATCCGCGCGCTCGAGGAGTTTCTCGGACTCGACCTGTTTGTCCGGGGGCACCGGCAAATCACCTTGACCCCCTCCGGCGAACAATATTTCCGTGCGGTGGCCAGGATGATCGAAGACTTGCGGGGTGCCACGAAGAAACTCATGTCTCCGCCCTTGCGTCGTCAAATCAAGGTGCGTGCCTACACCACGTTTGCCATGCAATGGTTGATACCCAGGCTGGCCAGCTTTCACGCCGAACATCCCAAGATCGAGGTGTTGTTGACCGCATCGCTCGATCCGGTCGACTTTTACAAGGAAGACATCGATGCCGCGATCCGTCTTGGTTCCGGCGAATGGCCCAATTGCAATTGTTACGTGTTGAGCGACAACCGCCTTGCACCAGTCTGCAGCCCTTTGCTTTTGCAACACGGCCCGGGCCTGAACACACCCGCCGACATCGCGCAATACACCATGCTGCATTCGATCGCCAGACCCGAGGACTGGCGCTACTGGCTGGAGGCATGCGGTGTTAGCCGAGACGTGGATGCGCTTGCCGGCATGTCATATCAGAGCTCTTCGATGGTCTATGCCGCTGCCGCCGGTGGCCAGGGCATTGCCATGGCGCAGTTGTTCCTGGTCGAGAAAGAACTGCGGGACGGCACCCTGATCAGGCCTTTCGAGCAAATTGTCGACATGGGCGTGTACACCTATTATCTGCTCACGCCAAAGCACCGCGAAGAAAGCGATGACACGCGGGTTTTTCGCGAGTGGATCCTCGAACAGGCACGTTTGACCCGCGAAGGCGCTTGACTTTTTTTCAACCAAAACAGGCCAATAACTCCTTTGTCGCAGGGAAATCGGCGCACCTAGTATGGTGTCTTCCCAATAATAAGGTCGACACGCCATGAGCAATCTTCCTAAGCATTGCGACTCTGCATCGAACGAAACCATCGGTTTTATCGGGTTGGGCGCAATGGGTCAGAAAATGGCCCACCACCTGCTAGACAATGGCTATGGCCTAAGCCTCTTCGATCCCAACCCGCAAGTATTGGCACCCTTGCTCGCACGCGGAGCGCGCAACCACGCCAGCCCCCGCGAAGTCGCCGATCACGCCCAGATCGTACTGATTTGCGTGCCGACCCCGGATATCGTCGAGCACGTGGTGCTGGGCGACAACGGGGTCATCCACGGTGAACAGATGAAAATCCTGGTGGACCACTCCACCACCGGTCCGAGTATGGCCAGGCGCGTGGAGCAGGCGCTGCGTGAACGCGGTATCCAGGCATTGGACGCGCCCTTGGCCGGTGGCGTGACAGGCGCAGTCAATGGGACCCTGTCGGTGATGGTCGGGGGTGACAAGACCGCTTACCAACAGTGCGAGCCGGTGTTCGCCTGTTTCGGCAAAAAAGTCGAACATATCGGCACAACGCCAGGCCTGGGCCATACCTTGAAACTGGTCAACAACATGATCGTTGGTGCCACTCTGGTAGCCACCAGCGAAGCACTGCTGTTCGGTATCAAGTCCGGGCTCGAACCTGGGCAGATGCTGGAGATGCTCAACGCAAGCACCGCCCGCAGCTTCAGCAGCGAACAGATACTGGCCGGTACCGTGATGCAGCGAGAATTCGATTTCGGCTTTCGCCTGGACCTGATGCGCAAGGATATACGGCTGTTCCTCGCCGAGTCGGAAAACGTCGGCACACCGGCCTTCACCTGCGCAGTGGTCAAGCAGTTCTTCGATCAGGCCATGAGCGAAGGTGACCCGGCCCGCGACATGACCCACGTAGTCAAAGTGCTCGAAAAAATGGCCGGCGCCACCATCGACGGGCATACCTCATCATAGCCTCACCCTCCTCCTTTTCTGGATGAAGGAAAGCTGTCTTCGCTGACTGGTTTCAAGGCGTAAAATAAACCAGGCGGAGCGGTAAGGCCGCCTGCGTGGGCGTCTCTCAATGCGTCCCTCTGCCGCTCCTGGTTTGATTTTTTCTCAATTCAACCGCGTTTTTATATCGTTTGTCGCCCATTGAGGCGTGCCCGAACATACCTCCAGACGTTCGCTATCGAGCGTCAATAAAAACAGGAGGTCACATGAACAGTCCGTCACCTATCTGGGCATCCACCACACCGCCCGGTCTTGCTGCCTCGCGACATCTTGGCACTGACGAAATCTTCTTTCCCGCGGTACCTGCCGATTCGCCCCTGGCCGATCAGTTCCAGGACACCACCCTGAGCGTGGAAGGCCGCGTGTACAGCTTCACCATCATGCACCCCAGCCCCAAGAGTGGGCTCAACCCCTTCGTTCTGGCCTACGTCGACCTGCCCGGTCCGGTCCGCCTGTTCGGCCGCCTCAATGGCAGCAGCGGCCGTCCGTTCATTGGCGAAAAATGCCGTGTGATTGCCGACGAGACTTTTGGCTACGTATTCGAATCCCTGGAGGTACGTCCATGACCCAGATGCATGTAATGGGCGCCGCAATGACGCCATTTGGCCGCCACGTGGGTGTGATGGCTCCGGAGCTTGCCCAGCGAGCGATTCTTGACGCGGTGGCCGACGCCGGCATTGCCCTGGCCGACATCCAGGCGGTTTATTGCGCCAATGTGTTGGGCGGGATGATTCTCGGCCAGGTGATCCTGCGTGACCTGGGCCTCAAGGGCATTCCGGTCTACAACATCGAAAACGCCTGCGCCAGCGGCGCCACGGCGGTCCACCTGGCTCGGCATGCACTGCTGGCCGGGCAATACGAGCGGGTTCTGGTGTTTGGCATCGAGCAATTGACCGCGCTGGGCGGCGGCACCATCCCCATGCAGCGCAACGATCGCATGACCGACCTGTACGCCACCGCCGGTATGGTGCTGCCTGCGGTGTACGCCATGCGTGCCACCCGTTTTATCCATGAGCGCGATGCCAAACCAGCCGACCTCGCGGCTATCGCCGTGAAAAACCGCCACCATGGTTCGCTCAATGAATATGCGCAGCAGCGTACCGAAGTCACCCTGGAACAGGTGCTGAGTTCGCGGATGATCGCCGACCCGCTGACCCTGTTGCAGTGCTGCCCGTCGCAAGTCGATGGCGCTGCCGCAATGGTGCTCGGAACGCAGCCTGGACCACAGGCCAAAGCCGTCAAAGTGCTGGGGTCGATCGTTGTCTCGGGCATGCGCGAAACCGGCGATGACGACATTCTCGATGCCGAAATCACCGCGCGGGCGGCACGCATGGCCTATGAGCAAGCCGGTGTGGCGCCCGCTGACATCGGCGTGGTCGAACTGCATGACGCCTTCACTATCGCCGAATTGCTCTATTACGAAGCCCTCGGCCTAGCGGCGCCGGGCGAAGCCGTGTCGCTGTTGCACTCGGGGGCTACGGCGCTTGGCGGCCGCGTACCAGTTAACCCAAGTGGCGGTCTGCTTGCCAAGGGGCATCCGCTGGGCGCTACCGGCGTCGCGCAAATGGTCGAGCTGACCTGGCAATTGCAAGGGCGCGCCGGCAGTCGTCAGGCTGGCACACCGAAGTTGGGCCTGGCGCAATGCACCGGTGGCGGTATTGCTGGCGTCGATCACGCCGCTTCTGCCGTCCACATTCTGGGAGTTTGAGATGAGCACTCGAAATTTCACTGCCACACAGGTCGCCGCGATCACCGGCGCCGCTCGCGGCATCGGCCTGGCTATCGCCGAACGACTGGCGCGCCAAGGCGTATTTGTCTATCTGTTGGACCGCGACGAAGCAGCACTCGCCGCAAGCGTTGAGGCCTTGACGGGGCATGGTTTGAAGGTCGCTGGCATTGCGCTGGACTTGACCGAAGGTGAGGCTGTCACTGCGGCGTTTGCACGGATCCACGAAGCCCACGGGTCGCTCGACTTTCTGGTCAATAACGCCGGTGTGGTCAGGGACAAGCGTTTCCTGAGCATGACCGAGCAGGACTGGGACCTGGTCGTCGATACCAACCTGCGTGCCCAATTTCTGTGCTGCAAGGCCGCCCTGCCGTTGATGCTGGAAAAAGGCTTCGGCCGTATCGTCAACATGTCCTCCAGGGCCTGGCTCGGCGGTTTCGGCCAGGCCAACTACTCGGCAGCCAAGGGCGGCGTGGTGAGCTTAACCCGCAGCCTGGCCATCGAGTTCGCCGCCAAGGGCATTACTGTCAACGCCATCGCGCCCGGCATTGTCGATACCCCGCTGTTCCAGAGTTTCGCCCCTGAGGTTCAGGCAAAACTCAAGGAAACCGTGCCGGTAAAGCGCATTGGCACCCCCGATGACATCGCCAACGCCGTGGAGTTTTTCCTCGACCCAGCCAGTTCCTATGTGACCGGACAAACCTTGTATGTCTGCGGCGGACGCAGTCTGTCGTCGGCCAGTGTCTGAGGTGAGCGCCATGTCAGTTTCAATGCAAATACAGGGAGCGATTGCGCTGATCACCCTTGATCGCCCGCAGGCCTTGAATGCCCTGGACCTGGACTCGCTCCAGGCCCTTCGCGAGCACCTGGAGCATGTGCGCGACAACCCTGCGCTGCGTGTCGCCGTTATCACCGGCGCCGGCGAGCGGGCGTTCTGCGTCGGTGCAGACCTTAAAAGTACCCGCTCTTCGTCCGCCTCATATGCCCAGGCGCTGTTCCTGGCCAATGAGCCTGCTGCCGATGCCGGTCTTTACATCCGCTTGATGGACCTCACCGACCTTGATCTGCACAAGCCACTGATTGCCGCTGTCAACGGTCACTGCCTGGGCGGTGGACTGGAGCTGGCATTGCAATGCGACCTGCGCATCTCCAGCAGCAGCGCCTCCTTCGGGCTGCCCGAGGCTGCCGTGGGCTCTATCCCTGCAGTAAGTGGTTTGCACCGGCTGATGCGGGCGATACCGGCGGCCCCTGCCATGCAGATGGCCTTGACCGGGCAACGTATCGATGCCCATCAGGCACTGACTATCGGCCTGATCTCCGAGCGGCTGGACAGCCACCAGGCATTGCTGGCGCGCGCCATGGAGCTCGCCGAACGTATTGCACAGCAGGCGCCCCTGGCCATACAGGCACTGCAAACCCTGTCACGCAGCACAGCGCACCTCAGCGACCGCGATGCCCAGCGTTTGACCGAGTTGTATTGGGGGGTACTGCGCGATACCGAAGATCGTATCGAGGGGCGTCAAGCCTTTGCCGAGAAACGTGTACCTCACTACAAGGGCCGCTAGATGGCCCAAGGAGCGATCATGCAATTGCACAATCCCTTTCTTCAGGGTCTGGGCGTCACGTTGGTCCGCTGGGTGCCGGGAGAGGCTGAATTCCAGCTGCACATCTCCGAGCAACATCTCAACCGCCAGGGCGCCTTGCACGGCGGGATGATCGCCACGTTGATGGACGCGGCTTGCGGCTATGCCGGCCTGCACACTGGCGAAGGCGAAGCAGAGATTCATGGACTCACCGCGATGTTGAACATTGCCTACCTGCAACCGGCATTCGAGGGGAGCGTTAGCGCATTGGGCCGGGTTCGCCGCGCCGGCAGGAGCCTCTACTTCGCCGAAGCCGAGCTGCTGTCCGACACCGGCGTACTTCTGGCCACCGCCCAAGGGACCTTCAAGAAACCCCGGGCGTCGATCCGCGGAGGTAATCATGTTACGTAACGCACTGGACGGCCTCACCGTCCTCGATTTCACCCAGATCGCCGCAGGCCCTACGGCGACCATGCTGCTGGCCGACATGGGGGCGCGGGTGATCAAGGTCGAACCCCGCGAAGGAGAGTTGGGGCGCACCCTAGGGCCGGCCTGGGTGGGCGAAGACAGCGCGCTTTACCACGCTTTCAACCGTGGCAAGCAATGCATCGGCCTGGACCTAAAGCATCCCGACAGCATCGAGGTCATCAAACGGCTGGTACTGCAAGCCGACGTGCTGATCGAAAGCATGCGCCCGGGCGTGATGACCCGGCTGGGCCTGGGTTATGGAACCCTGGCCACGCTCAAGCCTGACCTGATCTATTGCTCAATCTCGGCCTACGGCCAGGAAGGTCCCTATTCGGACCGGGCGGGTGTCGACGGGATTCTACAAGCGGATTCCGGACTGATGAGCCTGATTGGCACGCCAGGCTCGGCCCCCTGCAAAGTGCAGGCTCCAGTGGTGGACGTAGTCACCGGTTACATGGCCTGCATGGCCGTATTGGCCAAGCTACACGCCCGTCAGCACGATGGGCTGGGCGGCCATCTGGATGTCAGCCTGATGAACTCGGCGCTGGCACTGCAACAGTCGTCCATCACCAGTTATCTGAGCGATGGTAAGTTGCCGACTCGCATCGGCAGCGGCGCACCCTACTCGGCTCCCAACGAAGCCTTCCAGACCGAGGATGGCTGGCTGATGGTTGCGGCCTACAACGGCAACCGCTGGCCGACATTGTGCAAGGTGCTGAACCACGAAGAATGGATTACCGACCCACGCTTCGTCAGCTCCGCGCAACGGGTCATCCACCGCGCCGAAATGTGCGCAGCACTGACGGACGTGTTCATGAGCAAGCCAACGGCTCATTGGCTGCAGGTATTGCATGAAGCGGACATTCTCTGCTCGAAGGTGGCCGACTACAGCGATCTGATGAAGCATCCGCAGCTCGCCAGCAATGGCATGCTGGTTGAGCTCAACCATCCTGTACATGGCGCCGTGCGCGTCCCGGGGTTTCCCATCAACAGCGTGCAGGCTGCGCAAACGCCCTATGCGCCAGCCCCGCAAAACGGTGAGCATTCTCGCTCGGTGCTGCGCGACTTTGCGTTTTCCGAAGCGCAGATCGCCGCGCTGGAGGCATCGCAGGCGTTGCACTGTAGCGAACCCCTCTGATCGCCAGTGACTAAACCCCGGGCCCTTTCTTCGCGATGCGCTGAAAGGGCCCGGGTTTTTTCTTTTCTGCAAAACACTCCGTTATTGAAACTCGCTGCACATGTCACGGGCTTCTTCACGGTTTACGATGCATCATGGCCGACCGCCACAAGTACTGCTCGGAAAGCTGGGCCTGGATGGCCATGATCGCGGGATCCGCTTGATCAACTAAGTACTCGTCGAAGCAGGATTTCGGGTCACGATGCTGCCACTGTTTCAGAGCCCCACTGAATTGCTGGCGTCCAAGGACGGCGCCGGGCCGATCGACCTGATCGGGTTTTCCAGCCTGGCGGGCGTGCACAACGAAATACTCTACGACCTACTCGAACATCTGTGTCGGCGGCGCATCGACGTCCCCGTGGTGCTGGGCGGGATCATTGCGCAATCGGGACATCGCCTCACTCACCAAGCAGGGTGTCAGTGCCGTCTTCGGTCCAGGGGTCGATGTGCTGCCTAACAGTTGATGAGCCTTGTCGAGCAACAATCAGTTCAAGCCAGCGAACCGAATGCGGAAAGGTTCAGCGACGCCGAAACAACGGCCGCGGCTCAATCACCGAACGCCCATACAGCACGCTCATACCAGCCAGTCCTTTAAGGGCATCTTCAGAGGATTTGTCTTCACGCACGGCAAAGCTGGTGAAACCGCACTGGCGCATGTGGCTGAGCTGATCGCGCAGCACATCGCCGATTGCGCGCAACTCGCCCTCCCAGCCCAGCCTCGTGCGCAGCAGATACGCCTGGCTGTAGCCGCGTCCGTCGCGAAAGCTGGGAAAATCCAGGGCGATAAGTGGCAATACATCCAGCCACATTTCAAGGCTTTCCAAATCGTCATCGGGGCCGAGCCACACGCCATCCACACTGATGTCCTGCAGCGTGTCCTTCTCCTGTATCTGGCGCCAACGCGCCAGTGGCAGGATCAGCGGGCCGGCCGGGAGTTCGCCCTCGATGTCGCGGATCAAGGTCCACTGGTCATCCAGAACATGGCGCGCACCGCCTTCGCACAACATCAGCAAGTTGTTCATGCCACGGCCTCCGCATGCTTGGGGTAGACCCGCTCCTTGAACGGCTCGATACCGATGCGGGAGAAGGTATCGATGAAGTTTTCATCGACTTCGCGATAGTCGACGAAGGTGTCGACGATGCGCTCGATAACATCCGGTATTTGCTCGGCGCTGAACGACGGACCGATCACTTTGCCCAATGCCGCGGCTTTGCCCTGGGCGCCACCCAGGGTGATCTGGTACCACTCCATGCCGTTTTTATCGACCCCAAGGATGCCTATATTGCCAATGTGGTGATGACCGCAGGCATTCATGCAGCCGGAAATGTTCAAGCTGAAATCACCCAGGTCATGCAGGAAGTCCAGATTGTTGAAACGCGCCTGGATCGCAGCGGTAATGGGTAGCGAACGAGCATTGGCCAAGGCGCAAAAATCGCCACCGGGGCAGGCAATGATGTCAGTCAACAAGCCGGCATTGGCGACCCCCAATCCCTGCTCGCAGGCCAGCGTCCACAGCGCGAGCAAATCGCTCTTGCGCACGTCCGGTAAAATCAGGTTCTGCTCATGAGAGATACGTATCTCACCGAAACCGAACAGCTCCGACCAGTCGGCCACCGCCTCCATCTGCACTGCCGTCAAGTCGCCAGGTGGTGTGTCCGCCCCGGGTTTTGTCGACAGCACGACACTCACGTAGCCGGGGACTTTATGCGCTTGGGTATTACGCGATACCCAGCGTGCAAAGTCCGGAAAAGCCATCAGATCACTGCCAAAACTCAGTTCGGTATCACTCCGCGATTGATACGCTGGGACGACAAAGGCACGGGCGACGCGCTGGTATTCGACTTCAGTCAGTTGCGCGGGACCATCCTTGATCTGCTGCCACTCCTGTTCGACTTCAGCAGCAAAGGCTTCGATGCCCAGTGACTTGACCAGGATCTTGATTCGCGCCTTGTACTTGTTGTCACGTCGTCCGTGGCGGTTGTAGACCCGTAGCACCGCTTCGACATAAGACAGCAAATGCTCCCAGGGCAGGTCCTCGCGGATCTGCTGCGACAAGATCGGAGTGCGCCCCAATCCACCGCCGACCATCACCCGCAAACGCATATGGCCTGCTTCGTCGGCATACAGGTACAGGCCGATGTCGTGCATCATGATCGCCGCACGATCCTGTTTTGCGGAACAGATGGCAATCTTGAACTTGCGCGGCAGGTACAGAAACTCCGGGTTGATCGTCGACCACTGCCGCAGGATTTCGGCCAAAGGTCGCGGATCCATCAGTTCATCGGCCGCGACGCCGGCAAAGGCTTCGGTGGTGATATTGCGCACGCAATTTCCCGAGGTCTGGATCGCATGCATGTCTACTTCTGCCAGATGCTGCAGAATCTCGGGTACCTGATGCAGCTCGATCCAGTTGTACTGCAGGTTTTGCCGGGTGGTGAAATGCCCATAGCCGCGATCATAGTCGCGAGCGATTCGCGCCAGGGTGCGCAACTGCCGCGCCGACAGAGTGCCGTAGGGAATTGCGACCCGCAGCATATAGGCATGCTTCTGCATATACAGACCGTTCTGCAGACGCAGCGGCAGAAACTCGTCTTCGCTCAACTCGCCCGCCTGATAGCGTTCGACCTGATCGCGAAACTGCTCTACGCGCTCCAGCACCAGTGCACGGTCGTAGTCGTCGTATTGATACATGCTCGGGTCCTCATCAGTGTTTGCCCTCTCACACGGGGCAACTTCGATGGGGCCAATATGCGCTTGCGCTGATATTCATAACAGAAGCAGATTATGCATAAAAAACCGGATCAGATCTGGCGCAATCCATCCGGTACTCGTGGCATATCTGATATCGTTTTCTTTAAAGATTGCTGTGTCTGTTTTGACGCGGAGCAACCGCCACATCCCCCTCCAATACTCAAATCAATATGAGATGGCTTTGAATTGCATTTCTAATGCCATCAATGAACCGTGCACTCCCGTAGATATACGAAAATTCGTAATCCCCGGCCGTCCAGGCGGTGATGAGTTTCCTCGTGTCATGCGTTGAAAACTGAGTCAGTACACAGTAAAGGATGTGCATTTTTACGGACGGCGTCCGCACTTTTCCAGGCTGGCGAGCGGGCCCGTCTTGCGACAAAAATGGGGTATCGAATGCCCGATCACTCTTTTTATGCCCTTCGAGTATGTCAGTGACAGGCCCGCACCGAAAACCAGCAGTGGGTGTTTCCGTTTTATTGGCCATCGCACAGATTATGGTCTGGGGTGGTTCATTCTTTTTAATGGCGATGCTGGCAGGGCCGGTGGTCAAGGACACGGGCTGGTCGCAGCAATGGGTGTACGGTTCACTTTCGCTAGGGATTCTGATCTCAGGGCTGCTGGCGCCGATGGTCGGCCGCGGGGTCGCCAGGACCGGTGGCCGACTGATTCTCGCAAGCAGTGGCCTCATCATCGCGCTGGGCCTGGTCTTGCTCGCCAGCGCACCCAACCTGCCCTGTTTTTTTCTGGCCTGGGTGGTGATCGGTGTCGGAATGGCTGCCGGACTCTACGACCCTTTGTTTGCCGCTCTGGGACAACTCTATGGAGACAACGCGCGCAGCGCGATCACCCGGATCACGCTGATTTCGGGGTTCTGTACCACCATAGTCTGGCCGCTGATTGCCATCCTCATCGAGCGCTTCGGCTGGCGTGAAACCTGTTTGGTGTACAGCACCGGACTTGCGCTGCTGGTACTGCCGATCTACCTGTGTGTGTTTCCCAAACACGTCCCCGCAATACAAACAACAACGGCTCACCCACGCATCGAACAAGCTCTATCGAACGTAGCGCAAGAAAAGATGTTCAAGCTACTGACGGCGGGTTTCATCCTGGCCTCCGTGATCATGACCGCGATTTCGGTACAACTGATCGCCGTGCTACAAGCGCAAGGCATCTCGCTCGCTGCAGCCCTAGGTATTGCCGCACTGCTCGGACCCAGCCAAGTGGGTGCCCGCGCTATCGATATATTCATCGGCAGGCAAACTCACCCGATCTGGAGCGCGTTAGGCTCTTCGGTTCTCGTCGCGCTTGGTCTGGGGTGCGTGATCCTGTCACCCAGGATGGCAGCATTGGGTATCGTGCTTTACGGCGCTGGCAGTGGCATTCGTTCCATCGTTCGCGGCACCTTGCCCCTGGCGCTGTTCGGTACACGTATCTACCCGATCATACTGGGCCGAATTGCTCGTCCCACATTGATTGCGCAAGCATTGACACCTTTGGCTGGGGGGTACTTGCAGGAGCGCTACGGCGCAACGGTGACCATGATGGTCCTCGGTGGCCTCGCGCTAATCAATGTCGTTCTCGTGCTGATGTTGTTGATTGAGGTTCGCAAAGCGCCGAAGCCGAACGAAACCAGCGCCTGATTGACGGATGACGTGGTCCATGGGGTTGTCAGCTTCGCAACCCCATGAACCTTGATGGCCCACTCATGGGAAGCGCGATCATCATCCCGCTTATATACCTTGGCCTCCGGACACTTCAATCCGCTGAGCGTTGACCCAGCGATTCTCCTCAGACAATAAACTCGCGATCATCGGTCCAATATCGTCCGGTAGCCCGGTGCGGCCGAGCGCGGTCATATCCGCGAACAATTTGTTGACCTCAGAATTGTCGCGGACGGCGCCGCCGCCAAAGTCAGTTTCGATTGCGCCTGGCGCCACAGTGTTGACCGCAATACCTCGGCCACCCAGTTCCTTGGCCATGTACACGGAAAGTACCTCGACCGCGCCCTTGACGGCTGCATAAGCGGCGTAGCCGGGAAAGGAAACCCGCGTCAACCCGGAGGATAGGTTAATGATACGGCCGCCATTGGCGATCATTGGCAGCAGCGCCTGAGTCAAAAAGAAAACGCCCTTGAAATGGACATTGACCAGCCCGTCGAACTGCTCCTCGGTGGTCTGTTCGATCAGAGCGTAATCACCTTGACCGGCGTTATTCACCAAATAATCGAATGTTTCGCGCTGCCAGATCTCGCGTAATGCCTTCTGAAGCTGCCCAGCGAATGGCGCGAAACCAGCAATTTTCCCGGTATCGAGTTGCAAGGCGATCGCCTTGCGCCCCAAGGCGTTGATGGTGGCGCCACTTCCCTTGCTGCTGCAGGCGCTGCGCCAAGGTCATCTCATCGGCCTTGAGCTGGGCGGCGAGGTCTGGGTTCATGTCGAATGGCAAATTCACGGTCATTTTCACATGGAACAGCATGATGCTCTCCTCAGGTTTGATGAACGGTAGGTGGCTAGTTGCTTTATCGCTTTAGAATGGTGTTTGACTCACACTAGCGTTGGCCATCAAGTGAGCGCACGACCGCGTCGCACGATATCAGTCGATGGGCGTCCCCCTGCTCTTGCGCATGTTGCTGGCCCCAATCCTGGAGCGACGAAATCAGAGGTTCAAGACTCAATCCCAATGGCGTCAACGAGTAATCAACGCGTTGCGGCTCTTCAAGAGAGGTTTTTCGCCAAACAATGCCGTGTTGTTCGAGCGCCTTGAGCTGCTGGATAAGGACTTTCTGCGAGATGCCGGTAATTTGAGTCTCTATCTCGCACGTTCGCTTGGGACCCTCCAGCAATACATGGATGATGACTGCTTTCCAGCGTCCTGAAATGATGCCAAGGGTTCGCTCGATGGGTAGGCGGGGAAGCATTTTTGTAAGGGTCATAGGGCGATTTAATCTTGCATACCAAAGGGTGTGTAGATAGGAGAATAAGCTCTAACTAATCTGGTTCTCCAGTCCACTTTGGAGATAATTCAGATGTCCTCCTTGTTCAAGGCCTATGCACTAGGTACCCGCAAGCTGCAAAACCGCATCGTCATGGCCCCGATGACCAGATCACGCACCTCCACCGGGGACGTCCCCAATGCGCTTATGGCGGCCTATTATGCACAACGAGTGAGTGCTGGCCTGATCATTACGGAAGCTACCGATGTCTCGGCGTATAGCAAGGGCTACGCTTGCACTCCCGGCATTTATACAGCGGAGCAGACTCAAGGTTGGCGCCTAGTTACCGACCGAGTCCATCTCCATGGCGGTACGATCTTTCTGCAAATCTGGCACGTCGGCAGAATGGCCCACCACACAATGCTGCCTAACGGAGAGGCGCCGCGTGGTGCGACCGATGAGCGGGCAGCACAATCCGATGTATTCATCTACGACAGCACAGGTGCGGCGGTTTTCGTTCCCGCGGATACTCCGCGCAAGATTGAGACCGACGAGGTCGCAGGACTGCTCAATGAGTTTACGCTCGCCTTCAGAAACGCGAAGGCTGCCGAGTTTGATGGTGTGGAAATTCACGGCGCCAATGGTTATCTCTTCGATCAGTTCATGAACTCGACCCTAAACACGCGTACTGATCAATTCGGGGGGCAGACACCTCAAACGCGAACGCGTCTGCTGCTGGATGTGGTCGACATTGCGATTCGGGAACTAGGGGCCGATAAGGTCGGCGTTCGTGTCTCCCCATTTGGAAAGTTCAATAGCATGCCCTCTGATCCATTCGCAGAAGAAACTTTGCTTTACCTGTGCAGCGAGTTGAATCGCCGTGAAATTGCCTATCTGCATGTCGTCTACCAACCGTTACCTGCAGGCAACACTGTGGACAGCGAGTTCAACGAAATTAATCTCAGTGACGACTTGGTGCGCGAGGTGCGCAAAGCCTTTAAGGGAACATTGATCTGGTGTGGAGGATTTGACCAACAAGCGGCTCAGGTGGCAATGGATGACGGTTGGGCAGACCTGATAGCTTTCGGCAGACCTTTCATTGCCAATCCTGACTTGGTGGATCGTTTGAGAAACAATTGGCCGCTTGCCGAGGCTCCTCATTCCACCTTCTATACGCGCGACGGTGAGAAGGGCTATACCGACTTTCCATATTTCGAATAAGTCGTTACGCGTCCGCCAAATCACACCTTGGCTGCGAAGTCGGTAGTAGAAAGTATGGTTCAAAGAGCTGTTGGGGCCGCATCAGTGATCCCAGCAGCCACTTACCGACTATCCATTGGCATGATAGAGATGCCTTGAGCGAGATGAAGGCGTTCTTGTCGCATAAGCGCCCGCTTGAAAAGGCTAGAAATGGTGTCCTCTTTGCACTCAAAGCAGGCAGGAACCACAGCTTTTGCATCCCAAGATGATTCTAGGGAGCTTGAGCAAGGTAACGAGCAAAATTATAAATCACTGCTTTGGTTCAGTCGGCGTTAAATCACAGAGGTTCAGGCACTTGCGATCAGCGATAACAGGCGTGGCTCAATAAATGACTTCTTCTGCACTGCTTGGACTCCATTCTTGATCGAGACGATTTCGGCCATCAGCGACAAGGCTATTTCCGGCGGAGTATGACTACCAATATGTAAACCAACAGGCCCATGCAATCGAGCAATTTCATCCTCCGTCAACCCAAGCAACAGTAGGTTTTCTCGACGTTTGAGTGTGTTAACTCGAGAGCCAAGCGCGCCGATATAGAAAGCATCGGACTTCAGTGCTGTCAATAGTGCCATGTCATCCAACCTTGGATCATGGGTGAGCGCGACGATGGCAGTATGTGCATCAGGGACGATAGCTTGCACGGCATCGTCAGGCATTCCCGGAACAAAGCGGGCTCCTTCGTCCTCCCAGCCATAGGCGAACTCTTCTCGCGGATCGCAGATAAGGACGTCGAAATCCAGCATTCGAGCCATAGACGCCACATAGCGGGACAGTTGTCCAGCGCCAATCAATAGCAGACGCCAGCGCGGCCCATAAACAGTTTTCAGTCGTTTTCCGTCGAATTCAAGGAAATCATCGCGCGTCGCAGCACCCAACTTCGACTGACCTGTGCTTAGCGACAGTTCACGACTCACAATTTCGTGGTTTTCGCAGCACGCCAACAGTTCTTCGACCCAGGACGGATCAGTTATCCGTTCTTCGGTTAACCGTAACGTGCCTCCGCAGGGCAGTCCAAAACGGGCCGCTTCTTCCCTGCTCAATCCGTAGGTGATCAGTTGTACGGGAACATTGAGCACTTCATGATCCCGTTCTGACTGACGACGCGCGATCAAATCATCTTCAATGCACCCTCCCGACACTGACCCGATCACCATGCCATCTTCGCGCAAGGCTAACATCGCGCCTGGTGGACGGGGTGCACTTCCCCATGTCTGGATGACCGTATAGAGCCAGACAAGATGTCCGTCGCGCCGCCATTGCAGGACGTTTTTCAAGACGTTGAGATCGACGCTGTCCATGGGGCCTCCGGACATACTTGAAAGATAGAGACTTAATTCAGGGTGGGAATGTGGCTGAAAGCCCGCGCTGAGCACCCAGAAAAAACACTCGCTGCTGCATCACAGCAGCGGGTAGTTTTGCCGCTATTGCGGGCAGTCAAACACTAGTGCTTGCGGTATGCCCCAACGCGGCCAGCACTTTGGCCTCGGTGAAAGGTATTGACCGCAGACGCACTCCCGTGGCGTCGAATACCGCGTTACCGACTGCCGCGCACACCACGGCCGCGGCAATTTCACCTACGCCCAGCGGAGGTTCCGTGGGACGTTCGATCAACTCAATTTCGATCTCCGGAACTTCCGGGAATGTGAGGATCGGATAGGACGCCCAGTCGCGGCTGGTCACGGTCGACTGATCGAACTTGAGTTCCTCTCGCAAGGTCCGGCTGAGGGTTTGCACGATGCAGCCTTCGATCTGGTTGCGGGTCCCGTCGGGATTGATCACCAGCCCACAGTCATGAGTGACGTAGAACTTGCGCGCAAGGATCTTGCCGGTTTTTCGGTTTACCTCAACATCCGCCACCATGGCCACGTAGGTTTTCGACAAGTCGTATTTGACGTAGGCCAGTCCCCTCCCCCTTACCGTCTCGTCGGTACCGGCCGGGCGAGGATAAGCCCCTGCCTGCCACTTCGATATCGTTGCCAAACGTTGCAACACCTCGGCACCACGCAAGTCGGTGGGATCGATGCTTTTGAGACGGATCGTCATCGGATCAATTCCTTCAACTGCTGCAATTTCGTCGAGAAAACTTTCGTTGGCAAAAGTGTTCTGCATCCGTCCCGGGGAGCGAATCCATGCAGGACGAAACGGCGTATTGGCCAAGCGGTGACCTTGAGTGAGGATATTGGCGAACCGGTAAGGAATGCCTGAGTTTCCCATCACGCCGCCCGGTGAGATGAAGTCTTCATGGGGCATGTCGCTCAGGTCGGCAGCGATTAGCGCCACCGTACCCGGTTTGCCGTCCGGCACGAAGAAGTCGCTTTGCCACGCGGTCAAATGGTTGTCAGCGTCGAAACCGGCCTGCATATCGATGAGCGTCGGAGGCCCCTTCGGGTCCCACCCGTGTTCATCGGCACGCATCCACTGCACGCGCACCGGCTTGTTCATGATCTTCGCCAACAAAGCTGCATCTGCCGCGGCGTCCTCATGACCGTTGCGGCCATAACAACCGGCACCCTCCAGGTAAATTGCACGCACGTTTTTTGGATCAAGCTTGAACATCACCGCCAATTGCCGGCGCAAGGCATGGGTACCCTGTGATGCGGTCCAGCAAGTCAGATCACCGTCCTTGAACTGGGCGATGGCACACGAAGGGCCGATGGAGCCATGGGTATGAATGGCGAAATCATAGGTGGATTTCAGCGTGCGATGTGCGCTGCGCAAAGCCGCACCGGTGTCGCCCAACTTGCTGGAGACTTCGGTATTCGTCACGGGTGTAGCACGCACATGCTCCCAAAGCTTTTCCTGCTCGGGCAGTCCAGTCCAGTTCGTCCACGAAGCGCTGAGGGTTTTAGTCGCCTGTATCGCTGACCATTCCGTCTTGCCCACCACTGCCAGGAAATTTCCTTCGCGCACGACTTTCAATAGACCAGGAATGTCCTTGACCGACGCCTCATCAACGCTGATTAGCGTTGCCCCCATCGCTGGTGGCCGAATGACCCGGGCATGGAGCATCTCCGGCACCTTGAAATCCTGCATGTAGGTAAAGTCACCGGTGACTTTTGGTGGAATATCACGACGCGCCGCGGACTTACCGATGCTCCGGTATTGCATGGCATCTTTGAGCACCACGTTCGTCGCGATGGGCAAGTTCAACTGATCGCCGCCAACCAGTTCGCCATAGCTGAGGCCAGGTGCCCCAGGTGCGGTGGAGATCACGCCGTTGGTGACTTGCAAGTGATCAATGCCGACCTTCAAGCGCACGGCAGCTTTAGCTATCAATGCCTGACGGGCAGTCGCCGCAGCCTGGCGAATCTGCAACCCGCCATTGGTGATCGACATGCTGCCATATGTGGTGCCTTGATCCGGGGTCAATGCTGTATCACCCTGGATGATCGTGATCCGTTCAATCGCTACATCGAGTTCTTCGGCGGCCATTTGTGCCAGCGCGGTTTCAACGCCGGTACCCAGATCGACTTTGCCGGAGAAGACTGTGACCTGACCGGTTTTATCGATGGCTAAAAATCCGTCGACCTGATCGAGGTTAACGCTTTTTTCCTGAGTACCTGTTTGAGCAAGCAACTGAGCGGCTTGAGGTAGCAGGCTAAAGCCGACCACAACCGCCCCACCCTTGAGAAACCCTCGTCGACTGCTTGAGATATCAAACATGTTGGCCTCCCTGCATCGATTCGGAGGCGCGTTTTACCGCGCGCAAGATCCGCACATGAGTGCCGCACTTGCATAAGTTATTGGCCAGTTCCTGGCGGATTTGTTCGTCGCTCGGTGTCGGGTTGCGACGCAGCAACGCCGCCGACTGTATGATCATGCCGTTGATGCAGTAGCCGCACTGCACTGCTTGTTCATCGATGAACGCTTGTTGCAGAGGATGCAAGGCGTCGCCTTCGGCCAAACCTTCAAGCGTAGTGACGCTGGAACCTACGACGGCGGATACAGGCATCAGGCAAGACCGCAACGCCTCTCCATTGAGCAATACCGTACAAGCACCACACTGGCCCAAGCCACAGCCGAACTTGGGGCCATGAAATCCAAGCTCATCGCGAAGAGCATATAGGAGTGGCATATTTGGATCATCAACTTCGACTGTAACTGTTTTTTGATTCACAACCAGCGATAGTGACTGACTCATGGTGCTCGCCTCTCTGCAAGAAAATGCCTGGTGATGTGCGCTCAATATACGCCTCACCCACCCAGCTGTTCACAACTTGTGTTTCAGCTGAAACCGATTAAGTTGCGATGATTTGTTCATTTGACCTCCTGTTGTATCCGCCAGCAGCAGATCGTTTCAGGAATGGTCGAACATCAAGCGTGACCGCTCAAACGATATGAAGAAAGGAGTCAGTTGACAAAATATCAACTCAATACTGAGGCGGATGAAAAAAGGCAGGAGTTGCCTCGCGCCTTTTTTTGTGGGAATGAACATCACTCGATCAAGCGACCCTCGCAGACATTGCCAAGCCGCCCAGCGCCAGCAGAGCACTACTGGCAATAAAACAGGCCAAGGCAGTCACTCCCATTTCCAAACCAAAAAATTCAATGAGATAACCCGTGGCCACTGGAATGATGCCGGCTGGTATGTAACCGCCGATATTGAATATCGCATTCGCTTCAGCTCGGCGATTGGCCGACACATTATCGGCAATCAGTGTCAACCCGCCTAATTGCCCCAGACCTTGACCCGCACCGGCAAACAAAGCGCCTACCAGAAGCCATGCAGCAGAGCCAAAGTGCAGCGCAAACCACAGACTCAGCATGCTTAAAATCGTCGAGAGGCCGCTGAGCAAAAACATTTTTTTAACGCTGAATGGCTTCATCGCAAATTGCACGAGCACCGCGGTAAGAAACATGAAAAACGCCATCACACCACTCAGGAGGGGTTGATTGGTATGTAAAAATGTCGCGAGCATCTTCGGTCCCAACGAAAGCACAAAAGACGTAGCTGTGATCCCAGGCCCGAAAAAGGTCACTCCCAGCAAGACAACGCCGATGCTCTGCTTTGGTATAGAGGGAAGCTTGGGACGGAACGTTCCTGTACCCAACTTGCGATGGGGTTGGCGAAGAACGGCGACCAGCGCGAGCAACAACAGCAGGATTTCAGTGCTGAAGACCAGGCGAATCGGATCCGCGCAGTAGTGGGCTATTACCCCCGCTAACAAAGGTCCCGAGCCCGCACCCGCGACCATGGCAACAGACGCCATTAACGACGCGAAATGCTTACGGTGGGACGAGGTCTGTTCAACTACATTGGCCATACCCGCAGAGACGACGATTCCTACTGATACGCCTGTCAGGAAGCGCGCAAGCATCAGGACGAAGACGCTTTGAGCCGCCTCAAATAACACTGCGGCTGCGATGGCTATCACAATGCATGGCAGCAACATTGCTTTGCGCCCATAGTGATCCGAAAGTTGTCCAGCAACAATTAACGTCATTAACAACCCGAGAATGTAACATCCGAAAATAACAGTCAGTATTCCCGAAGCAAATCCTAATTCATCCTGCCAAATTCCATATAACGGTGTTGCAGCATTGGAAAGTATAAATATTGCCGTGATTACCCAGGCGGCCCGCATGACGCCCAGTGTGTTGTCAGCTTTCACTTCGATATTCATCGTTAACACTCCGCATAAATTCCCGTAGTGGAGGGAGCATAAACAGTGCTCTTTGACTTACATATGCCCACGCGCGCGGAGTTCATGTGCAAATTTTCACAAGCGTGAGTGTTGAGTGTTGATAACGAACCTCAGCGAGGCCAAGCGAGTGGGATCTACTAAATGATTTCCCAAAGAAAAAACCCGGCAATAATGTCGCGGTTGTGGTTTCAGATGCTTATCCCCGCCCTTTTCCAGGCTCTTTTTCGTTCCGTAATCCACTGACGATTGGTTTTTTCTCAATCTTCCAACGCCATAAAATCAGTTGAACAACCCTCTGCTTGCTTCTGTAATGAAATTCATCCTGCCTGCATCGTCTGCCGCGTAACGACGATAAAGGTTGACCCGACACTGCTCGCTTGTCGCCTCGAATTGCGAGATTTCATTCAGAGAGAAACGACCATGTTTGAAAAAGTGAAGAGTTACGTCCACGGGAGATATGCGGAGCCGGTGGAAGGCGCGTATGTGGACAAAATCGATCCGCGCAGCGGGCTCAAACGCAGTGAAGTCGCCAACAGTGACGCACGCGATGTCGAGCTCGCTATCGAATCCGCATCCAGCGCATTGCAGGCATGGCGCGATATGCGCCCAGCTGACCGTGGTCGTCTACTCAACGACCTGGCTCGCATCATTCGGCGCAGTGAAAGCACCTTGGGCGCGCTGGAGAGTGCAGACACTGGCAAGCCGCGCAGTGAGATGTCAACGCTAATGGATCTCACCGCCCAATACTTCGAGTTCTATGGCGGCATCGTGAATGTGATGGATGGCGAAGTGATCAACCAAGGCCCGAATTACCATGTTTACACTCGGCGCGATCCATTCGGCGTTATCGGCGTAATTCTGCCGTGGAATGCCCCGCTCCACCAAGCTGCACGAGCAATCGCGCCAGCGTTGGCCACCGGCAATGTCGTCGTTGCGAAACCCTCCGAGCATACCTCCGCATCATTGGTAGAGTTGGCGCGCATTGCCGTGGAAGAAGCTGGAATACCCGCTGGCGTTTTCAACGTCATCGTTGGAAAAGGCAGCGTCATAGGGCCGGTCATGGCCCGTCATCCTGATATTCGCAAGATCTCCTTCACCGGTGGGTTGCGAGCAGGTCAGGAACTGGGGCATATCGCCGCAGAGCGCATTCTTCCACTGACCCTGGAATTGGGCGGCAAGTCAGCCAATATTGTCTTTGACGATGCTGACCTCGATGCTGCGGCAAGGGGTTCGACCACTGCCTTCACATGGAACAGTGGTCAATGGTGCGCGGCCGGCACGCGCCTGCTGGTACAGGAAAATATCTACGATCGTTTTGTGGAAAAGCTAGTCGCCGAAGTCGCAGTGCTGCGCGTCGGCCCGGAAGATGACGCCACTTCAGGCCCCATCACAACTCAGGCGCAATTCGAAAAAATCAAAAGCTATTTCGCCATCGCCGAACGCGAAGGTATGACGCTTGCTATCGGGGGCAAGGTGCTATCCCGGCCAGGACTGGATGAGGGGTGGTACATCGAACCTACGGTCTACACCCACGTCACTAACGATATGACGCTGGCTCGGGAAGAGATCTTCGGACCGATCGTGTGTGTCATACCGTTCAAGGATGAAGCCGACGCCTTGCGCATTGCCAATGATAGTGAGTTTGGATTGGGGGCCGGGATCTGGAGTCGGGACATCGGGCGCATCCATCGCGTGGCAGGCAGACTGGAAGCCGGGCGAATCGTGGTCAACGAGTACAGCGGCGGCTTCGTGCAGACGCCCTGTGGTGGTTTCAAACAAAGCGGATATGGGCGCGAACAGGGTGTTGATGCCCTGTCTCATTACACTCAATTGAAATCAGTGATTATCCGTTTGTAAGAACGGAGGTCGCTTAATCGCCCTCAGACAGACAGGAGATTCCCATGCTGTTTCACGTATACATCCAGATCAACATTCCACATGACGCGGACCAGGAAAAAATTCGAAACCTCAGCGCCCTGGAGGTCAAGCAGGCGCAAGAGCTTCAGCATCAAGGGAAGTGGCTACATCTATGGCGGGTCGCTGGGAAATGGGCAAACGTCAGTGTTTTCGATGTCGACAGTATCGACGAGCTTCACGCAATCCTGAGCGATCTGCCGCTGTTCCCCTTCATGGCGCTCGACATAACACCGTTGTGCAAACACCCTGCGGCCATAGGGTAAGGCAAAACCTCATTGGGAATTTTTGCTGAGGTGATAAGCAATCGTGCCGAATTCCCAGGCAAAGCGCACCTCCGCAAGATAGACCTTGTCAACGCCAGATAAGGAACCTGATCATGATAAAGAACCTGATTCCTGCCCTTTGCCTTGTCTGGCTGAGTGCTGTACTTGCGCCTGCATACGCAGCCAACGACAGTACGCTCGTCAGTACCGGTGAATACCTGGCGAGAGCCGGAGATTGCGCCGCCTGCCACACTGTTCCCGGAGGCAAGCCATTTGCCGGCGGGCTGAAAATGGTGACGCCCATGGGCGCCATTTACTCCACCAACATTACCCCTGATCGTGAATCCGGCATTGGTCGCTACAGCGAGGCCGAATTCATACGAGCGGTTCGCGAAGGCGTAGCCCAGGACGGCCATCGCCTTTATCCGGCCATGCCATTTCCTTCCTATGCGAAAATCAGCGACGAGGACATGCATACGCTCTATACCTGGTTCATGCAGGAAGTCCCCCCCGTCGCCCAGGCCAATACAGCGTCGGACATTCCCTGGCCGCTTAGCATTCGCTGGCCATTGATGTTCTGGAGTTGGACGTTTCTAGAGGATGAACGCTACACCGCCGTCCCGCAGCAGTCTTCAGAATGGAACCGCGGCGCTTATCTGGTCCAGTCCCTAGGGCATTGCGGTGCCTGTCACACGCCGAGAGGAATCGGTTTTCAGGAACTGGGGCTGGATCAAAACAGCCCTCGCTACCTGAGCGGTGCACAGGTCGACCATTGGTTCGCTTCCAATCTGACCGGCAATCACAACACGGGGCTAGGTCGCTGGGACATCCAGGACATTGAAAACTTCCTGCGCAGCGGCGCTAATCGGCACGCGACCTCGTTCGGCTCAATGACCGAGGTGGTCAACAATAGCAGCCAACACCTGACTGAACAGGATTTGCGTGCCGTCGCGGTGTACCTGAAATCCCTGCCCGGAGCCCGTGACGATGATGGAGCACCCTTTCAACCGGGAGCGGGCCTGGCAACCAGCCTCAGTGGCAATCGTGGCCGCCTGCTCTACGCTAACCATTGTCTTCAATGTCACGGTAGCAACGGCCAAGGTCGAGCGCCTTGGCTGGCACCGTTAGCGGGGAACCCCAATGTGCTGGAGCCGGATCCATCATCGTTGATCAACGTCACCCTTAATGGCACCCCCTTCATCGTGCTCCATGGCATCCCCTCCCCCTTCCCCATGCCCGGTTTCAACGCCGCGCTGAACGACCAGGATGTGGCCGACGTGGTGACTTATCTTCGCACCGCGTGGCACAAGGAGGGTTCGAGCGTGACGGCTGAACAGGTGAAAAAAATCAGGGACGTGACGCAAGGGGTGCATTGATCGCGATCCAGCATACTGCGGCTCACGCCAACAAGACGCGCAACTGCCACTAGTGCGTGTGTTACCGCAGCCAAGGCTAATGCCTAACCTGAATCAGTTTTCGACAGAGCATTGCCACGGGATCGGTGCTGCGTGAAGGCGCCCCTCGCAGACGCAAACAAGAAGGACGAACCTGCAATGTCATGTCAGGCTAGTACCGGACATCAGTCCTTCAGTCAGCAACGACACCAAAGGCTGGACTAAATGCTGAGTGCGTACATCATCGCCGATCACCGCCACTTCAGTGGTGGGCAGCGTAGGCAATTTTTCCGAAGGCTCGACGATTTTCATGCCTTCTTGCAGAAATGAAGTGCCAAGGGCGGTGATACCCAATCCGCCTGCTACGGCTGCTTGAACGCCAATCAGATTGCTGGCCAGACAGGCCGAAGTCCAGTCGCGCCTTACCGAAGCCATCGCCTCGATCATGATCGCGCGGTACGCGCATGGAGGTCGCATCATCACCAGGCGCACCGGCAGCGATGCTTCAATTTCATAATCCTTTGCGGCAATCCAGACCAGTGGTTCACGCCAGATGATCCTGCCTCGCTGGGCCGTGGCGCTGATCTTGCGTTTAGCGATCACCACATCCAGCAGTCCTGCTTCGTGGTCCGCCAACAAGTCGTTGCTGAGGCCAGTGGTGAGTTCCAGCTGAATATCCGGATAGAGCTTGCTGAAGCGGGAGAGCAGTCGTGGCAACTGGGTAGGCACCAGGTTCTCAGAGATGCCGAGACGCAGGACATTCACCCCCTCTGGCTCCCTGATTTCACGGACGAAATTGTCAAAGTGCACCATCATTTTGCGTGCGCCAACCAGAAGACGTTCGCCCTCCGGGGTCAGGGTCAATGCACGACTGGTGCGCTCGAAAACGCGCATGCCAAGTACTTCTTCCAACCGGATGATTTTCTGACTCACCGCTGATTGCGATCGGGCAATCACCTCAGCCGCCGCCGTGAAGCTTCCCGTTTCTGCGACTGCGATAAACGCCCGAAGCAAATCGATATCCACGTCGCCCGCTTGCATGATGAATTCGCCTATCAACTAGATGCCATTAACTTTATGCGTTTGAATTATAGATAGCAAACTCCGAACATCGTGCTTGTGATCATCCCTTAGGGACGTTTCACCGACTAATCCAGCGTCACCACTGAATGGGACGCCGAGCTCAAATTCCAGGAGATAGAAAATGCCTGACAATAAAGCTGTAGAAATTGTTGAAAGCTTCTGGCGAGAAGTCTGGCAGGCGAAAGATCCGCAGGCCGCCGCACGCTTTGTTGCTGAAGACTTTGTCATTACCTCTGGCGGGGTCGATATCGTCGGCCGTGAAGCCTTTATTGAGTGGATCGAAGTCTTTTTGTCGAAGATCGAAGATTTCACATTTGGCAGCATCGAGACCTTCCAGAACAAAGAAGGTACTCGCGTGGCCTCACGGTGGAAACTCACCGGCAAGAACAAGGGCTTCATAGGCGCTCGCTCGTGTAGCACACCTTTCGAAATGCTCGGTACTGCGGTTTGGGAAGTACGTACAGACGGACTGCTAGCGCACAACTGGGTAGAGCGCAATTCGCTTGAGGTTCATCGCGACGTTATCGGTCTCTAAGGTCGAATCGCTGCCTCAACACCCGGCTTACCTCCCTCGGTTTCGTCCACGCAACGTCTTCTCGAAGACTTCGAAACCTTCGAACGTCGTTTGGGATATGCCGATTTCACCGAACGCGCCCTGCGTTATACGAGCAATAAAAGCTGATTGCCCCTTACACCATCGAACTTGTCCCTTCCGATGGTCGACACTGTCGGAAGGGTTGGATTTTCCTCCCGGAGCGCTCATGAACCCGATGGCGTATCTAGTACTCTGCCTACAACTGTTGACACCGCCCCATGCTGCCCGTCCTCCGGAAATCGTGATGGATACGAGAACGATCCTGCCTTGGGCGGGCTTCGGTCATCCTCCAGATCCCCAGCACCCGGAGGCACGATAAACTTTGTTTCAGCCATCCACGCGGCTAGAAGCAAACGCCTCTGGCCTGCTCACACACGCCAGAGGATTTGGTGGTCTGGCCTACCCCGCCACTGAACGTCGTTTCCGGGAGGTGCCTTCAAGCGCTCCTTCGATAATGTGCTGCACCAGGTACTCTGCGTCCCGCGCTACACCCGAGAAACGTCCTGATCCCCAGGTGTACAACCACGGCAATCCAAGAAAGTACAAACCAGACTGTGCCGTGACTCCGCGTTGGTGCCCGGGATGGCCACGCCCATTGAAGACCGGTGCCTCGACCCAAGTGAAATCCGGACTGAAGCCTATACACCAGATGATGCTGGTGATGCCCTCGCTCACCAGGTCCAGTTCGCTACGCTCCTGCACGGGTACCCAACTCGGCTGGTAGTGCTCGCCGGGAGGCGCATCAATCCCGTGTTGCTCGATGTACTTGTCGATCGAGCCGTTGATCCGGTTGTACACCGCATCGGCGCTGTCCAGATTCTCGGTCAGGTTGTTGGCGAATTGCAGGCGCGTGCCTTGCAAGCCGTCGAGCCGACCGAACAGCTCCATGCCTTCGCGGGCAAAGTTGCGCAGGTCAATATCACGACCACCATCGCGACCGGTCACGTAGTGGTTGGTGTTGTCGCGCACGCCTTCACGCAACGGATGGGTATCAACGCCAATCTCGTAGTAACCCATTTCCGCCAGCCAATCGACTACGTCCTTGCCCCGGTAGAAACGTGCGCAACGTGGCGCATCACCGACAGCCAGATAGACTTTGCGCCCGGCCAGGTGCAAGTCCTCGGCGATTTGCGCACCCGACTGCCCGGAACCAACGACCAGCACATTGCCGACGGGCAAGGCCTGCGGATTGCGGTATTGCTCGGAGTGAAGCTGATGAATGCCCGCCGGCAAGCGTTCGGCCAGGCGCGGGATGATCGGTGTGTGATAACCGCCCGACGCGACAATCACCTGATCGGCGGTGAATTCGCCTTGCGAGGTATGCACCTCGAAACCACCTTGGGTTCGAGGCACTACGCGCTGGACCGTGACACCTTCACGGGCCGGAGCATTGACCGATTTGACGAATCCGGCCAAGTATTCGTTGATCTCGTCCTTCTTCATGAACCCATGAGGATCGCTGCCGTTGAAGCCGTCTGTGTAACTGTAGCCCGGCAATGCGCATTGCCAGTTGGGCGTCACCAGACTGAAGGCATCCCAGCGCTGATTGCGCCAGGTGTGGGTCAGGCTGTGTTTTTCCAGGACCAGATGATCGATGCCCTGCTGTTGCAGGTAGTAGCTGGCGGATAACCCGGCCTGACCGCCGCCGACGACGATCACGCTGTGGTGTGGAGTTTTGATTGAAGTGAGGTGGCTGGTCATGTCATGGGTGCTCCAGTACTGGGTAACGAAAAGGGTTAAGGGAAAAATCGATGAATCAGAATGAGCTCCAGCCCGCACCGATCACTTGGCCTGCGCCTTCGGTACGCATGCTCAGAATGTCCACCTGGCCATCGGCGAGGGCTGGATCGACCAGGTAACTGGCCTGGCCCTTGAGCGAGCTCAAGGTGTCCATCGCCGAACTGCAATAGAAACCCTTGACCTGCTTGACCCGTTCCGAGGCATTGTCCAATGCGCTTTCGATGCGTTGCAGAAAGTCCGTCAGCGGGTAACTGGCGCCCTCCTCCAGGTATTGATAGATCACGGTCGAAGGCGAATAACCGGTCGCTTCCCGGCCATTGGGCCAGCGGATTTTGAAATTGACGGCGGGCATGTCAGTGCTCCTGTTGATTGAGTCTTAAAGGGGTCCGATCGAGATGGGGATAGCTGAAGCCGGTAAACGGCTGCTCGCGCAGGTTCCAGAAGTCGCCGCGTTGTGCGCCGGACTCGACACGCAACGTGCCGCTGGCGTTGACCAGGCCAATGCGTTCGCAGCGCACGCCTTCAAAGGCAAAAGCGCTCTGCACTTGCGGCCAGTCACGCTCATCCAGCGTCATCAAAAAGCCATAGCTGGGAAACACCTGAAGCCAGCGAGCGAGGTCGGCGTCCGCAGGACGGGGCAGCGCAGATAAATCGATGGTCGCGCCGCAGCCGGTGGTTTCCAGCAACATCAACAGGCTGCCGAGAATCCCGGCGTTGCTGATGTCTTTGGCCGCCTGCAGCCGCCCGGCTTCGGCCAGCCGCGGCAGCACTTCGAGCTTGCTGCGCAGGCGCTCGGCCGGTACGCCTTCGAAGGCCTTCCAGTACGTGCTGTCGGCATGCCAATGGCCGTCAAGGTCCACCGCCATGGCGATGACCTGACCGGGAGTGACATGCAGGGTCGACAGTAATTTTTTCGCGATGCCGGTAATCGCTACCGCCAGCGCAGCCGGATTGCCCGCCGTGAGGCTGGTGTGCCCACCGGCCAGCAACAATCCATACGCGTCGCAGGCCGCACGAATACCCGCCAACAGCGCTTTGGCGGCCGCATCATCGTGATGCCAATAAGCATTGACCACCGCCGTGGCGCGTCCCCCCATGGCGGTGATGTCGCTGACATTGGCCATGACCGCCGACCACCCGGCAAACCAGGGCGCCGCCTCGACGAAGGCCGGCAACATGCCTTCGATGGCCAGCAGCTGAAAATGCTCGCCACAGGCAATCGCTGCCGTGTCATCGCCGGGCAAGGCGTAAAGCTGTTCGCGGGTCAGCGCTTGCGCCGCACTGCCGATAACCGCCGCCGGTTGCTGGATAGCCTGTTTCGAGCGCGTCGCTGGGGTGTTGCGCAAGGTCTCGAGCAGCGCGGGTAAATCAACGACGTCAGTCATGGCGAGCCACCTTCAGCGCACGTAACGACACCTGGCGCGGCATCAACGGGTAGCTCGGCAAATCCGCCTGCATCAGGCAATGCGGCTGGCCGAGCAATTCCAGTTGTTCGAGAGTTTGCCAGCTCAAGCCGTGAAAGTAGGTTTCGTTTTGCGTCTGTACAGTGGCGCGAAACACCTCGCAACCCAGGTCCTTGGCCCGAGACACCGCTTCATTGACCAGCGCCCTACCAATCATGCTGTGCCGCCGATACGCCGGAGCGACACACAAGCGCCCGCCGTACCACAAACCCGGCTCTGGCTGATAGATGCGCACCGCACCGACCACCTGATCAGCGATGCCGCAATTGCCGGCCAAGGCGACGATGGCGATCGCCTGGAAATCATGGCTGTCTTTGTCCTGCACCAGCAGTTGTTGCTCATCGGAAAACACCGAGCGCCGCAGGGCGAAATAGGCCTGTTTCTCCCACTGTTCGCTGGCGGGTTTGACCAGCAATTCACCGGCACGGAACGGTTCGAACGTGCTGTCGACCAAAGCAAAGGCGAGATTCAGCATGGGTGTTCTCCGGCTTATTCGTAGCTTTTCAGGGCCGAGCACGCGCCACATTTGGCGCAACCGGCGTTGATCTGATCGGAGTGCAGACCGTGACGACGCAGGCTCGCGCCGATCTGCGGATAGAGCCGGGCCATCATCGCGCTGTCGGGTTTCGGGTGATGAGCCAACGGTGTGCCATCGATGGGTACGAACGGCACCACGAACGGGTACACACCCAGCGCGCATAAACGCTCGCTCATTTCACTGATCGCTGCTTCGCTGTCACCCAGGCCGGCGAGGATGTAAGTGCTGACCTGGCCCCGACCGAAGACTTCGACCGCCGCACTGAAGGCTTCGAAATAACGGCTCAACGGGACTTCGGCCTTGCCCGGCATGATCCGTTGGCGCACTTCATCGGTGACTGCTTCCAGGTGCATGCCGAGCGACACTACGCCGCTGTCGGCCAAGCGTTGGAACCAGCGATCGTCGTCCGGCGGCTCGCACTGGGCTTGAATCGGTAGAGCGACCACAGCGGTTACCGCCGCGGCGGATTCACACAAAATCGCCGCGCCACGGTCCGGGGTTTGTGGAGTGCCGGTGGTCATCACCATGTGCTTGACGCCGTCGAGTTCCACCGCGGCTTTTGCCACTTCGGCCAGTTGCTGCGGACGTTTTCGGGCAATGGTCTTACCCGCTGCCAGCGACTGGCCGATGGCGCAGAACTGACAGGAACTGGCGCGGTCGTTGAAGCGGATGCAGTGCTGCAACACCGTGGTCGCGAGTACATCACTGCTGTGCAATGTGGCTATTTTCCAATAAGGGATACCGTCGGCAGTGCTCAAACCATAGAACTTCGGCACGCCTGGCATCTGCACTTGACCGACATGCAGGCCTTCGCGAAAGATCAGCGCCTGGCTGCCATCGGCGCTGGGTTGCGCTTGATAGGGTGAATCCTGCGAGGCCTGATTGAGGATCGGCACCATCATGGTCCGGCTGCCAAAACTCAGCGCCTTGTGATCCGACGGTCCCGCGCCACCTTGCCGGGACAAGCCGTTCTGCGCAGCCGGCCAACGCACGCCATGGCATTGCAGTTCAGCGAGCAATTCATTGGTTTGCATGGTCGGACTCCTCGTCGGCCACCGATGCAAAGTGGCCGCCGCGCTCATGGACATGCGCCGTGGGCGTGCGGTCGATCAACAGGCTGAGCAACTCTGGACGGCTGTAGTGCCCGACCGAATCCATCATGCGTTTTCGCTTGTCGATCAGTGCCAGATCAAGGTCGGCAATCACCACGCCTTCGCCGGAACGCAGCGGTTCTCCGAGCAATTTGCCTTCGGGAGAGACGATGGCGGTGAAGCAGCCACCCGAGATCGGGCCGAGGCCGCAACCGGTGTCCTGCATGATCTGGCCCTGCTGATCGGCATCCAGCCATGCGGTGGCGTTGACCACGAAACAGCCGGATTCCAGGGCGTGATGACGGATGGTGACTTCGATTTGCTCGGCAAAAATATCGCCCACCAAGGAGCCGGGAAACATCGCCGCGTGGATCTGCTCGCCGTCCGCCATCAAGGCGTAACGGGCCAGCGGGTTGTAATGCTCCCAGCAGGCCAGCGAGCCTATGCGCCCCACGGCACTGTCGATCGCGCGCAGTCCCGAACCATCGCCCTGACCCCAGACCATGCGTTCGTGGTAGGTCGGGGTGATCTTGCGTCGATGCTGAATCAGGCTGCCGTCGGCATCGAACAGTAATTGCGCGTTGTAGATCGTGCCGCCATCGCGTTCGTTGACGCCGATGGAAACGACCATCCCCGCTTGCTTGCAGGCCTCGCCAATCGCCAGGGTGGCGGCGGACGGAACCGTAACGGATTGATCCAGCAATTTGAGGTGCTGTGCGCCCATGGTGAACGCCGGCTGCACGAATGAGAAATAGGGGTAATAAGGCACCACCGTTTCCGGGAATACGGCGAACTGCACGCCTTGTCGACCGAGGGCGATGATCTGTTGGCAGATCTTGTCCACGGTGCCTTCGCGGCTGTAAAGCACCGGGCTTATCTGTACGGCGGCTGCGCGAATAATGGCCATGATGGGTCCTGAAGTCAGTAGTGTTCGGAAGGTGGACAGCGGTCCTGTGGGAGCTGGCTTGCCTGCGATTCAGGCGGCGCGGTGTATCAGCCACACCACCATCGCGAGCAAGCTCGCTCCCACAGGGAGTTCTGTGCTGTCAGGCCGTCCAGGTATCGATAATCATCGCGCCCTCACGGCGCATCAGCAGGCGCAGGTCCATTACGTCCAACGGATTGATCGGGCGGATGCCTTCGATCAGGGCTTTTTCGGTCTGCCCGTACAGGGCTTGCAGGGCGAAGCGGCAGGCGTAGACTTCACCGCCCTCTTCCATGAATTGAATGAGCTGCTTGTTGACCGCCAGGTGACCGGGGAAGGCTTCGGCACCCAGCGTCGGGAAACCGCGCTGCACACCCAGTTGCACACCCGGCCCGTACAGCAGAATCTTAGTTTCGAAGCCTTTGCGCAGCAGGCGTTTGGCCTGAAGCATATTGACCAGGCCAATGGAGCCCTCGAAGGCGATGGTGTGGAAGGTGATCAGGACTTTTTCGCCGGGCTCGGCCTTGATGTCTTCGAAGACTTTCTCTTCGTAATTGACCAGGAAGTCGCCGTCTTTGTAATGGGGGATGTCCACGGTTGGCATAGTGTCGCTCTCCAGTTGCTTCGTGCTTGAACGCCAGCCTGTGTTGGCTGCCGGGTTACAGGAGAGAGAGCGAATGCCGTGCCAGGAAATAAAATTATTTTCTGTGCAGTGGTAAGTGATTGATTAGGTTACGAATGATCATCTGATCCGGTTTTATATTGCGTATCTGATGCTATCGGTGAATCACGCATTCCCGTAGAAATACGAATATTCGTAGCAGCCAATCACGAGACTTCGTAGCCATGACTGAAACAGACTCTCTCAGCGGCTGGGCCGATCTGGCGTATTCGTCGCGGCACATGGTGTTCGAGCATTGCGCCGAGGCCATCGCGCTGCTCAACCCGTTTTCTGATCGGCTGGGTGACCTGAACATTGCTGCCTGTAAGTTGCTCGGCTACCCGCGTCAGGAGTTGCTGGAACTGCCGGTGAGCAAGCTGTTCGGCCATCAATTGGCCGACCTGATCGTGTTCACCCAGGCAGTGATGGACAAAGGTCGTGGCTGGACCGAAGAGTTGAGCTGCAACTGCAAAAGCGGCGAGCGCATCGAGCTGGAAATCTCCGCCACCACCTTGCAGATCAAGGGTGAGCAGCACTTGATTCTGGTGATGCGCGAGTTGAGTCATGAAAAGTACCAGCGCGACCAGGCGCATACCGAGCGCACCATGCGCGGCGGGCTGATCGAGTGGCGCAACATTCTCAACCTGTTTCAGGAAAGCGAGCGCGATAACCAACTGTTGCTCAGCTCCGTGGGCGACGGCATCTACAGCATCAACAGCGATGGCCTGGCCACCTTCGTCAACCCGGCCGGCGCGCGCATGCTGGGCTGGGAGCCGCAGGACATGATCGGCAAGAACATCCATCGCATCCACCACCATACTCACGCGGACGGCAGCCATTACCCGGTCGAAGAGTGTCCGATCTACAAAGCCGTGCGCGACGGCGTGGTTCACGAAGGACGTCAGGAGGTGTTCTGGCGCCGAGACGGCAGTTCGTTTCCGGTGGAATTCACCAGCACTCCGGTGATTTCCGACGGCCGAATCGTCGGTGCGGTGGTGGTGTTTCGCGACATCACCGAGCGGCGCAGCACCGAAACCCAACTGCAAAATGCCCTTGATGAACTCAAGGTCCTCAAGGAGCGGCTCGAAGAGCAAAACGCTTATTTGCAGGAAGAGATTCACATCGAGCACAACTTCCGCGAGATCGTCGGCCAGAGCGAGCCGATCAAAAAAATCATCAAACAGATCGACGTGGTCGCCCCCACCGATGCCAGCGTGTTGATCAACGGCGAGTCGGGTACGGGAAAGGAACTGATCGCTCGCGCCATCCATCAGGCCAGCCGTCGTAATGCCAGCCCGCTGATCCGGGTCAATTGTGCGGCGATTCCTGCCGAGTTGTTCGAAAGCGAATTCTTCGGGCATATTCGCGGTGCCTTTACCGGCGCTGTGCGAGATCGCGTCGGGCGCTTTGAACTGGCCGATGGCGGTACGCTGTTTCTCGACGAAATCGGCGAAATCCCGCTGGAGCTGCAAAGTAAACTGCTGCGGGTTTTGCAGGAAGGCCAGTTCGAACGTGTCGGCGAAGAACGCACCCGCAAGGTCGATGTGCGGATCATTGCCGCGACCAATCGCGATCTGCGCCAGGAAGTCGCTGCGAAACATTTTCGTGAAGACTTGTATTTCCGGCTCAACGTTTTCCCGATCCAGTCTCCGGCACTGCGTGAACGTCCGATTGATATTGCGCCCCTGGCGGTGCACTTTCTCAAGCAGACCGGCAAGCGCCTGAACATGCCAGGGCGGCGCCTGCGTAACAGCGACATCGAGCGGCTGCAAAGCTACTCCTGGCCGGGAAATATTCGCGAACTGCAAAACGTCATTGAGCGCGCCCTTATCACCTCCGTCGGGGCGGATCTGAACCTGGACTTGCCCGACGAACCTAAAACCACCGTCACCCAAAAACTTGCCCCCTCGCCCCAGATCATGACTGACGCGCAGATTCGGGAACTGGAGCGCAACAACATGCAGGCCGCGCTCAAGGCCTCCGACGGCAAACTGTTTGGAAAAGGTGGTGCAGCCGAACTGCTGGGCCTGAAACCCACGACCTTAGCGTCGAGGTTCAAGCGGCTGGAAATCAAGTTGGAGAACTGATTCGATCGTGGGCATGGTTTGGCACTTGACCACGCAATCTCGTAAAAGCCTCTACGAAAATTCGTATTTCCACGTAATTACGTAATTTCTGCGACGCCATCAGCGATGCCCAGGCGTATCGAACACTAAAAATAATATTTATTATCAAATAGTTAGCGATTAGCTTGAAACCATCAACGTGCTGGCACGACCTTCGCTTCTGAGTGCTGCAACCGATAGGCCAAACGGGCCATCGATAACAGCAGATCCAGGATGCCTACCATGCCGACAACCTCTGCTTTCACCGTCTCACGTTCAGAAACCTACCTGGCTTCGATGCCCAACCTGGCCTTCACCGGCCTGTCGGAAAATTGGTTATTGAAAGAATGCGGGCATCAACATTGGCTCGCACTGGCCCAACTGCATGATCGGCCTCTGCCTGATTTCGTCGATGAGCGAGGGCGCATCGCCTATGCCGCGTTCACCGCAGTCAAAACGTGGAATTTACAGCTGGAAGCCATCATCGAGAATCGCTCGTTCCAGATTCATACGCGGATCGGGCGCGGTGGACAGGCCCGGCATTACAGCGAACATGAGGTTAGACTGGGTGATCGCCTTGTGGGGCAACTGGCATTGCTGTCCACCTTTGTGAGCCGTCACGTACCGGGCGATAATCGCAGTGTCAGCAAAGCATGTTTGAACGGCACTCAAGTACCCGTGACCCCGCTACCTGAGGCGTTGCAAGCACTGCACGCCGACAATCGGCGAATACGCAGCGGCGACTGGCGCAGTCATTTCAGCATTGACCGTCAATCAACCGAGGCGCGCGTATTTGATTTTACGCCCTGTCCTGACATCGACTTCAACGGTGCCGACCTCCTGTACTTCGCCAACTTTCAGGCCATGGTCGAACGTGCGGAATGGGCCCTATTGGGATTGCGCCGCCCCGGCCACATTCGTCAACGCGAGCTGCACTTCTACGGCAACCTTAATATCAGCGACAGCATGCAGCTCAGACTGCACACCAGCCAGTCAGGTCATCGAGAATTGCACTGGTGTGAAGTGTATCGTCGCAGCGACCTCTTCAAGCTAGCTGACATTTTCACCCGCAAAATCCACCTCTCCGATTGCAGCCGACCATGAGTCATACTCCTCTCTGGCGGCCCGAAGGCCTGCGACTCAAGTCCGTGTACCACGGCAGTGACCTGGACGGTCTCGAGCACCTGCACAGCCTGCCCGGCAAAGCGCCTTTTGTGCGTGGCCCCTATTCGAGCATGTACCCGGAAAAACCTTGGACCGTGCGCCAGTACACCGGATTCGCGAGTGCCGACGCCAGCAATCAGCGTCTGCGGCAACGTTTGTCCGAGGGCGCAACGGGTATATCACTGGCCTTCGATCTGCCGACTCATCGCGGTTACGACTCAAGTGATCCGCAATGGCAGGCGGATGTCGGCAAGACTGGTGTCGCCATCGATAGCGTCGAGGACATGGCTGAACTGCTAGACGGCATCGCTCTGGACCAGGTGTCGGTGTCACTTACCATGAACGGCGCAGTGCTGCCGGTGTTGGCAGCGTTCATCGTTGCCGCAGAAGAATCCGGCGTCGCTGCGACTCAACTCAGCGGCACGATCCAGAACGATATTCTCAAAGAGTTCACGGTACGCAACACCTACATTTTTTCGCCACAACCCTCAATGCGCATAACCACGGACGTGATCGGCTACTTGAACGAACACGTGCCGCGGTTCAACCCGATTTCGGTGTCCGGCTATCACTTTCAGGAGGCCGGTGCGGATGCGGTGCTGGAGCTGGCATTGACCTTGGTCAACGCCAGAACCTATGCCGAGGAGGTGCAAAAAAGCGGGCTGGACCTGCAAAGATTCTGTGAACGAATCAGTTTCTTTTTCGGCATCGGCAACGACTTTTTCACCGAAATCGCCAAGTGTCGCGCGGCCCGTCTGCTCTGGTCCGAAATCACCCAGGCCCTGGACGTGCAGAGTGAAAAAGGCCGGGCACTTCGCATGCACTGCCAGACCTCAGGCTGGTCGCTGTGCGCTCAGGAACCGCTCAACAATGTCACGCGGACCACCGTCCAGGCCATGGCCGCGGTATTTGGTGGCACGCAGTCTCTACACACCAATGCCTGGGACGAAGCCTTGACATTGCCCAGTGAGGCGTCGTCCAGGTTGGCCAGCAATACCCAGCATATCCTGCAGCAGGAAACCGGGCTTTGTGATGTAGTCGATCCTTGGGCTGGGTCCTACATGATGGAATCACTGACAGCAAAAATAGCTTCGCTGGTTCGTCAACGAATCGCAGAAATTGATGCCCGGGGTGGAGTGCTGCAGTCGATAGAGTCCGGTTGGATCAGTCAGGCCATTCATTTGCAAGCCATGGCCACCCAGGCACGCCTTGACGGCGGGATTCAACGGCGCATTGCTTCTAGCGAACAAGTACAGACAACGCAAGAAGGAACGTCCGCCATTAACAGCCAGGCACTGCACGACCGTCAGTGCCAACGCCTGAGCCACTTGCGCCTTAGGCGCGACACTACTCGGGTTGAAGCCCTTCTGCATTCGATCACTGAGTGCGCACGCTCGGGCCAGGGCAATTTGCTGGAGGCGACCGTGGCGGCCATCAGAGCTCGGGCGACGTTGGGTGAATGCACCCAGGCACTGGAAATGGTCTGGCCACGATTTCGGCAGGACCTGAGCTTTCACCGCGGTCACTTTCGCCCCTCCGTGTGCAAACAACCTGGTTGGGCACGGGTCGCTGCGCGCATCTCGAACTTTGCCTCTCACCATGGGCGGCCGCCCAGGATTGTTCTGAGCAAGCTGGGTCAGGACGGGCATGACCGTGGGATTCGGCTAATGGCTGCGGCGCTTTCCGATGCAGGCTTACAGGTGCGTCTTCTGCCGCTGTTTCAAACGCCGATTCAATTACTGGAATCGCTGGAAGACAATAGCCCGGTGGACTTGATTGGGGTTTCCAGCCTGGCCGGGGCACATCACGAATTACTCACTGAACTGCTGAACCTGTTGAACGAACGCGAACTCGACGTTTCGGTGGTGGTGGGAGGAATCATTCCGGACGCCGACGCGCGACAGTTACTGCGCTTGGGAGTCAAAGCTTGTTTTGGTCCTGGCCAGGACGTGATGGAAATTATTGAACAGCTGGTCGATCTACTAGCGCCCCCACATTCGTAGCGCCTTACATAAACTTGACACCCCTTGGGCACCGCGTATTTACCCTACTCCGCAAGATTCAGCACGGGATAGCGAATGGCCGCTGACTCGTTTATTGACCTTAAACGATGAATACAAACTGCCAAGTCGACTGCGTCTCCACAGGAAACGCAAATACGCACTTTGAAAAATGAATGAATATGGAACTTCACTCATCACTGACAACAAGCGATCGGCGGCAACAAGTTAATCACTCAGCTTACAAGGTAATTGAGACTTGTTACATTGAGCATAAAAAAACTGTGTCAGCGCGACATCAACCAACCTCCTTATACAACTAATGACATGCTTTAATCATTATCTCGCATAACTTGGGGCTTAAAAATGGAGTCAAATAGAATGCATTGAGATTTTTCTCCCATTTGATAACGCGGATGCCATTATTGACCAAGCTACCGTTTTGATTTTTTTGCAATCGAGAATGGCAAAAAACTCAGTTGTCTGTATTGGGTGAGCTGGCTAACTTGGACGACAGATCACCGCCCGAGTTACTCCCTAAACTATTAGGAATATGAAAATGCGAATTGCCGTCCTTAATGATATTCACCATGCCTACGAAAATACCGCTGGTATCCGCCGATTGCGTGAGCACGCTCAGGTCGAAATCTTCACTGGACCTATTAGCGGGCCGAGCGATTTGAGAGGTTTTGATGCGGTCATTGCCAATCGTGAGCGGACCTTGTTCACTGCGGAGTTTTTGGAGCAATTGCCTGATCTTCGTATTATCGCTCAGACGGGCAATCATGCTTACCATATCGATCTGGAAGCCGCGCAAAAACTGGGTATCGTGATTGCCAAAGCGACTGGGGGGTTCTGCACCAGTGCGGGTGAATTCACCTTCGGATTGATGATGGCATTGATGAGAGAAATCCCATGGGTCGACAACGCGGTCAAAAATGGTGATTGGCCGACGCCCATGACGCGAGTTCTGCGCGGCAAAACGCTGGGCATTGTGGGTATGGGCAATATCGGTCGTTACGTAGCGCAGGTCGCCCAAGTGTTTGGCATGAATGTCGTCGCTTGGGGCCCCAGGCTTACGGAGGAAATCGCTACAGCGGTTGGAGCCAAGGCATTGGACCTGGATGAGTTGATGAAGCAGTCCGACATCGTTTCGGTTCATGCTACGTTGGCTGCAGAATCGAGAGGCCTGATTGACGCACGGCGTTTGGCCTTGATGAAACCATCAGCCTACATTGTCAATACCGCACGCGGCCCCATTATCGATGAAGCCGCGCTTGTGCACACTCTTGCAGAAGGTCGTATAGCTGGCGCAGCACTGGATGTATTCGATCAGGAACCCCTGCCTAAAGGGCATGCCTTGACTGGCCTCTCCAATGTAATCCTCACTTCCCATATCGGCTGGCCGACCGATGAGATGTATGCACAATTCGCTGACGCCGCTGCTGACGCTTTGCTTGGATGGAAGCAAGGCATTGATGTCCCGCGCTTCCTCCCTCACCACTAATTACTCGTCCTTCCCCGGGGCCGATCGGTCCCGGTCAACAACAAGAATAAAAGGAAGAGGTTTCGATGCTTACTATATTGATTTTATTAGCGATCCTGGCGTCCATCGGTATCGGCTATTGGCTAAACGTCAACACCGGACTCTTGGCGATTGTATTCGCCTATTTACTCAGCGTTTGCATACCCGGTACATCGCTGAACGATTTGGTCACACTCTGGCCTACAAAACTGTTCCTAATCATCTTTGGTGTCACGTTTTTCTTCGGATTTGCGATCGCAAACGGCACACTTGAGCAAATAGCAAACCGGGTCGTCTATGCGACACGCAACCGTCCTGCGATGATACCCTTTGCCTTATATGCACTGGTAATGCTGATTTCTGGCATGGGACCAGGACACTACGCAGTATTTGTTTTTCTCTCCCCCCTGGTTATGGCAGTCGCAAGCAAAACCGGCATGAGTCGACTGCTGGGTGCTGTGATCGTCGTATGCGGCGGAATGGCCACTACTTTCAATAGCATTAGCCTCGGTGGTCGAGTAACTCAAGGAATTTTTGAACAAATGGGCTTCAACACCCCCACTGCGGAACTCTTTACACACCAATTATTGTTGGATTCACTAATCGTACAAACTGTAATATTTGTTGCCGCCTATCTGTTGCTACAAGGCTACAAAACCCGATGTTTGGTGGCGGATGCTCCGCCTCCATTAGATGCAGTGCAGCGTAAAACGGTCGTTCTTGTGCTATTCATATTGGGACTCGTCGTTATACCTAGCCTTTTGGCTGTAATTATCCCTGGACAAGGAATCCTCATAACTGTCAGATCAGCAGTAGATCCAACGTTCATCTCAATACTGGGTGTCGTCTTGGCGCTGATGTGCAAAATCGGAGATGAACGCATTGCCTTGGCCAAAGTGCCGTGGTCAATCATCATATTGCTGTGTGGAATGGGAATGCTCATCTCCGTAGCAACGAAGGCTGGCACCATCGACGTTTTATCTCAATGGTTGGGGTTACATGTCGGAAGTAACTCAGTGGTTTACGCCACCGGAATCTGCGCTGGGATCATGAGCTTTTTTTCAAGTACGCTTGGTGTAGTAATGCCAACGTTATATCCAATTGTACCGGGCCTGGCTGCACAGACGGGCGTGGGTCCAACAGTGCTATTTTCCGTCATTACTTCCTGTGCAATCATGACTGGGTTCTCGCCGTTTTCTTCTGCAGGCGCCATGGCACTGGCAGGTGTCCAGGAAGATGCCGAGCGCAGCAGACTCTTCTATCAACTCTTCATGGTTCCGCTGTTAGGCATAATAGTTGTATTCGCATTGGCATTTCTGAGAGTTCTGGGATAAGCAATACTATAACAGATACTTGGAGGCACGATGGTGATGGCCGGGCACGAGTGATGGTTCCTTTGTGCAAAAAAGCATAGAACGTGTGCAGGGATGGGGAATTTTCAGCATGTAGGTGTTTCATCAGAATGAGCACAAGCCGATATGACGACGATCATAAAGGTGAACAATGTGACTTCTGGAGAAATATCATGAAATTTATAACCACCCTTGGCACTCTGGTGATTGCAACCGTTAGCGCTTTTGCTTATGCAGATCAGGACACCGTGCCCCCCACCACCCCTTACAGCTATGCAATGAAGCTCGATGTGGCCAAGGTGATTGCCATGGATGAACCTGATTCCGCAACGTGCCAAGTGATCGAGGCGTATATGACCTACAGTACGACCGCAGGGAGTGTGCAACGAATCAGTTATCGAAAATTTGCCCAATCGTGCAACTTTCAGAACTGATGCTGTTTGTGAACCGCTCAATCGGCAGCCTAGCCGTGGCAATGTGGAGTTGTCACGTGCCAGGCAGGCACCATAATCCGGCAAAGGACGTACGTGATGTTTGATTGGGAAGATCTGCGCTACTTCTCGGTGTTTGCTCAAGAACAGTCGTTATCCGCAGCAGCACGCAGGTTAAAAGTTGATCACGCGACAGTAGCAAGGCGAATCAGTGCACTGGAATCGTCATTGAATCTTAAATTGGTAGACCGTCGGCCCAGGTCCTACGTGCTGACAGCGGACGGCGAACGAATTGCCATTTTGGGCAAACGCATGGAAGTCGAATCCTTTGCAGTGGAGCGCAGTGCATTATCAGGTCAGGTCGGGGTTGTCGGAGAGGTGACAGTCAGCGCACCGCCTGCGTTGGCCTGTTCATTAATTGCTCCGCACCTAGGGAAACTTCGTCAGCAATATCCTCAACTTTCTCTGCAACTGCTAGGCAATTTAGGCAGCGCATCCCTCACTCGTCGGGAAGCGGACATCGCTGTTCGCTTGAGCCGCCCTACAGAGCCCGACTTCGTCGCGCGAAAAATCACAACCATTCCATTTGCCTTGTATGGCTCCGCCGATTATCTGGATCGGACACCCGCCGATCAGATGACCTTCATCGCCTATGACGAAAGCATGGAGCAAACCACTCAGCAGCTATGGTTGATGAAACAGGCCGGTGATCGCCCAATTCTGCTACGCAGCAACGATCTGAACATTCAGGCAATGGCAGCGAAAGCAGGTGTCGGACTTGCTGCACTACCCTACTTTCTCGGCGAACAATATTCACTGCGGTCCACCGCCATTTTTGGGCCGGGACTAGAGCGCGAAGTATGGCTGGTGACTCATAGCGACATTCGTAATAGCGCACCAGTGCAGTCTGTGATGACCTTCCTGACCCAATGTCTAGCCCGGTAATACATCACTGTCTAGAGTATTTACACCGCCGATTAGCGACTTTAGCTAATTCCTCGAGAGACCATTTCAACAGACAGTCTTCAGTCACCATGATCGCGAAGAGATGCCGTCATGAGTACTAAGACCTATCCCTCCCTAAGCCCCACAATCACTGCGTGAATCTACGTTGTGATTGCCTCGATCATCACTGGTGGCGGATTGGTTGAGATTCGGAAGTGAAGTCATTCCGAAGATTTTGCCAGAGCAGCCTAAAAGCGACGATAGGCTCATCGGACAATTACACGGCCTGGGCTGGAGCGGCGGTTGGCAAACAAATAAACACAGTGCAACTGCACCGCACGGAACACGGTGATCACACCCGCCAGACCGGTTTCGGTACCGGCGCGTCTGTCCATCGTCCCGGTGGCGAGCCAGATGGAGTCGATGTAGATCATCGCTACTGATCTCGACGAAAGGTCGCGCAGACAGCCGCGCTTTCGGTCGGCCAGTTCACTTTGACAGTGTCACGCTGGTGTGGGATTTCAACGCAGATATTCGTTGATGCAGCTTGCGAATTTGTTCCGGTTAACTGCATGGGGAACGGAATAAAAAAGTTTGCAGTTCCGTTTTTTTTGCGCTTGCATTCGAATCCATTTGTGGACGAGGTTCGCGTTGAGGCTATCGCTCAGCACGACACCGGCAATCGAGACACCGGTCTGAGCGCACTCTCGGATAGAGTACCAGCTTAAAAGGCTAAAACTGGTGTCCACTTAAGCATAGATGCGCAGCTTGCGCTTTGTAGGGCTGGGTAGATGACTTGCCGGAAGGATACGGGACCTAATTTACCGATCCTTCCTGCATTCACACGTGTATGAAATAAAAGCAGTCGTGCCAAATCACATTTCGAAAATCACTGGCCTGCGTCGAAGAAAATTAAAGCGCTGCATTGGGTGTTCGTCCAAGTGTGCGTTCATATTCAATCTGTGCTGTCTGTTCTGAAAACTCTCCCGCCCATCTAGATACCACCACGGTAGCCACACTATTACCGATTGTATTGCAGATTGCATTCGCCATGGACATAAACCGATACACTCCAAAAATCAATGCGAGCCCCTCGACCGGCAACACCCCGATCGCACTCACCGTTGCCGCGAAAACGACAAAGCTGCCGCCATTGACTGTTGCTGCTCCTTTGGATGTCAGTAGCATAATCGCTAGAATCCCTAGTTGCTGGTCCCAGCTGAGTGGAACGCCATACGCATTGGCAATGAATAACATGCAAAGCGACATGTAAATAGAAGTGCCATCAAGATTAAACGCGTAGCCTGTTGGCAGCACCAAGCCAACGCTCTGCTTGGAGCAGCCAAATTTTTCAAGCTTTTGCAGAAGACGAGGTAGGGCACTTTCTGACGAGGCAGTGCCTAAAACGATTAGGATTTCGTCCTTGATGTACTTCAAGAATCGCCACAGGCTGAATCCGGACATACGGCATATCACACCTAAAATAACGAAGATAAAAAAGGCGACAATGACGTAGAACATAAGCACAAGATTTGCCAACGACATCAACACTGCACTGCCGTTACTCCCGACGGCGTAGGCAACGGAACCGAAGGCTCCGAGTGGAGCAAGTTTCATAATCAAGTTGATGAACTCAAAGAAGCATTCAGAAATCCGAGTTAATCCGTCGTCAATAAAGTTTCGACGTTCCGGCTTAAGAGCCAAAAGGGCGAAGCCAAATACGACAGAGATAACGAGCACCTGGAGCATTTGCCCACCTGAGAACGCCCCCACAAAATTATCTGGAAAAATTCCAAAAAAGAACTCCATGGTCGATGTGGGGGCATGGGCCTTGGCCACTGCCGAGTTGGCCGCCGCCGTTGCAGCGCTACTGGGGTGGGCGCCATGCATGTTGGCACCGATATCGAGCAGATTGCCCCACAGGAGTCCTATGGATAATGCGATCGTTGAAACAACTTCAAAATAAACTATCGCCCTCACGCCTACCTTACCGACTCGTTTAATATCTCCCGCGGAAGCGATACCCTGAACTACTGTAAAGAACACCAAAGGGGCCACGGCAGTCTTTATTAGCTTTAGAAAAATATCTCCAAGGATTTTGAACTTAGTCGCTAGTTCCGGTGAGAGGAACCCTAAAGCGATACCCAACCCCATGGCAGCGACAACCTGAAAAGTCAGGTTTTTGTAAATCGGTTTTCTTTTTTTTATGGTCATGCAAGTAGTCTCGTTATTTTTGTAGTTGGAAAGTTATAATTAATGGCAACAGATTAAGTCCTGATCTCTGATCTCGACGACCAAGGCAGAAATAGTCACGCAGCGACTCAATTACAAAGTTAACGCAAGCTGCAGACAATCGAGTTTTACGCATCACCAGGTTGAGGAAAAATCAATCTAGAGGAAGAGTGGTTTATAAAGAGGATATTTTAACTCGACCCTAGTCGGTTGAGCTTTTTTCAAACGAATCAAGACTTTAATTCGCTTGAGCTTTCGTGAGCATTGCTGGACCCTTTCCTAGGGTAGTTCGCACTTAGGATAATTGACTCGAACGTATTAAAAATTGCGGCACATGATTCTGATTCGGAAGAAATTCGAATTCAGGGGCATTTAAGTAGCTTGCGCGTTTGATAATTTTGGTTTCGGCAAACTTCTGAAAAGCGGGAAATCACATTTCGGTTAGGGTATTATGGAAAATAAAAAAGAAAATATCACCTTTGAGTTGGCTTCTTTAGCAGTTAGCATCCGGTTAGAAAGTATTCCCCCACACGTACTGGGTATTGCTCGCCAAGCTGTACTTGACTGGCTGGGTGTGAGCATAGCCGGTGCCGATGAGTCAATTACAGATAAGCTTGTCGAGTTTATGGTGTCTGAAGGAGGTCACCCTCGCTGCACTCTTATAGGCAATCTGGATCGTCTTCCAGCCTCTGCGGCGGCCTCGATCAATGGCACGGCATCGCATGCGCTAGACTACGACGACGTAAATTTTTCCGTTCCTGGCCATGCCTCCGCGCCAGTGCTTGCAGCGGCGTTAGCGCTTGGCGAAGAAATTCATGCCAGCGGCGCACGCCTATTGGAGGCGTTTATTGCCGGTTACGAAATTTCCTGTCGAGTTGGCCAGTTGATTGCACCTAATCATTATTCGAGCGGCTTTCACGCGACAGCAACAATGGGCTGTTTCGGAGCTGCTGCGGCGGCTTCTCGTTTGCTAGGACTTGACGCGGACGCTACGTCACGGGCACTGGGGATTGCATCAACTCGTGCGGCAGGTTTGAAGGCAGCATTTGGATCTTCATGCAAGGCGTTGCAGGTAGGAGAGGCTGCACGTAGCGGTCTTGTAGCCGCGATGTTGGCTCAGAAAGGGGTTGATGTGCCAGAGGACATGATAGGTCATCGCCTTGGCTTCGCCCGGACGCACTCGTCCGATTGGGCTGAACTTTGCGCACTGAGGTCTCCTCGTTATGTAGCGGACTTCGCTGTGAAGACCACGGACGAAGCGCCTGTTTATGACTATCATCTGGAAACCAATCTTTTCAAATACCACAACTCATGTTACGAGACTCACTCAGCTATTGAAAGCGCACTCTACCTCGCTCGCACTGAGAATGTAGAGGCATCCAATGTTGTTGCGCTAGATATTCACGTGAACCCACATTGCGACGATATCTGTAATATTGCTTGTCCTTTAACGCCGCTGCAGGCCAAATTCAGCCTTAAACATACGGTGGCGATGGCCTTGCTCGGCAAAAACACAGCAGACCCAAGTGCTTTCAATGACGAAAACGTAGCAGATCCACAGATTCTGGCTTTGCAAGAATTGACACAAGTGATTTTCGATCCGGGATTGCGAGTACCGGAAACCATAGTGCGCATCAAGTTGCGAGACGGACGTGAAGTAGAGCGGAAACATGATTCGAGCCGTCCGGAAAATGACCTCAATGCGCAGAAAAAGCGGCTCACTAACAAGTTCCGGGCATTATGTGAAGGGCATCTTCCTTTATCAATAATTGAAGAAATAGAACGGAATGTTTTTGAATTAGAGTCCCTAGTTAATATTTGTGAGCTAGTACGCCTAACGGCTAGAACTGCGCGTTAGCGCTAACATAACTGCCAAAGATGCAACGAGGTATTGTCACAGAGGATACTCCCTGCAGGCAACGGGGCGATAAACAAAAAGAACCTCAAGAAAAAAACACGCCTAAGAGCTAATGCCGGTTAGTTAAGCTGACTGGCATTTTTGTTTTTGATCGGATACTTCGGGGAGGGGGGAGCCGGATAGCTCGAGTATAAATGCGCTCTCCCGGTGAAGCGACAAGACATAGTGTGGGGCCGAGGCATGCAATTCGGCGAGATATTTGGGCATGCTCCCCGAGCGATCCGCATTAACGCCGTTGATAATCCCCAGGATCGCCCAAGTACACGCAGTGAAACTCAGTTCACACGGATGGATGCCCGGAGCGTTTCGATCAGCTACTCCGATCCACAACAACTGACCGCGCTCCAGCTCTACATGGTGGTGGCAACGGCCGTAAAGTACCACCCCAAATCACCACTTCGCCCTCCACAGTCACTAACGCTCGGCCCTTTTCATCCTTCTTTTGGTTACACCTGAGTCCTTGGTTTTTGACATACACATTCACTTGGAAAGTTGCCTACGACGGCGCAGTGAAGATATCAAAGAAAAGGGATCAACAAACGCGAGACACTGGCCTGCGCAATACCGATGCGTACGGGGTGACTCCGCTGCAGATGCACCCGGACTCAGCTATAGACCTCTTTCCTAGCGCCAAGTCGACGCGCAACACTGGAGCCAAACCAAATCCTTGTAGTGAGGGGGGTAGCAACTCAAGGGGGGAGTTCCCGTGTATGGCAGTCTTCTCTGCGGATCGACGCCGGTGACGCGTTGGTCTCACAAGTCGAAATCCCTCGCCTAGTAGCAATCGCATCACGTACGCGCGAAAATCAGAGGCACCTAGCCCGAGTTGAGCCCAATTTGTGAGCGGGCACAACTGCCTGAGGAAGCTTGCACCGAGGGGGACGCTAATTGTTGTCGCCATTCACCCCAAACACCATCTCCACCGCCGTTTGTTGACCGCTGCTGGTGTCTCAGCTGGTTTTAAGCGGCGCTTTGCGTGGACGTCTAGGGCGCTCTGCAGTAGTTGTACTCCGGTTGGCAATGCCCAATTGTTCGCCCAAGGTCTCTGCGCGGGCGTGCGCCGCAGCGGCTTGTTCGCGAACATTGGTCAACTCCGCTTCGGCGCACTGCAGGCGCTGTTGTAGCACCTGGTACTGTCCAGCCGCGCCGGCGCCCGCCTGACGGTTCTGCTCCAATTGTTCGCGCAGGACATGGGCTTGAGCTTGGGCGCTGGCGCGCTGTTCGCAGACTTCGGACAGGTCTCGCTGGCTGGTGAGCAACGTCTGCTGCATGGCCTGCAAGCGGCCATTGGCCTCCTTAAGCTGAGCGCTCGCCGCTTTGCTTTCCTCGCGGGCCCGATCGACCTCGCGGTGCGCACGATCTTCGACGCTACGGACGTAGGTCTCCTGGGCCACGCGCTCCTGCTCGACCTTGAGCCGCTGCGCCTCAAGTTCCTGCTGCAATGTCTGGTTGTGCTGCTGAACTTCGCGGCGCTCGTGCAGCATGCTTTCACGCTGCTGTTGCAGGTCCTCGATCTGCGTCTGACGCTGCGCCAACAGCAGTTCCAGGTCGGCCAGGCGCAACTCGGCTGACTGACGCCCAGCCAAGGACTCGGCCGCCTGCTGGCGATATTGCACAGCGTCCTGACGCGCCCGGTCTTCGACCGCCGCCACCCGTTCGCGTTCTGCGATCAACACCTGACGTTGTTCCGCTAGCGCCTGCTCGGCGACACCCTGCGCCAGGTGAATCGCCTGCTGCCACACCGCGACAAAGGCCTGCGACACCTCACCCGGCAGTGCCGGCAGGCGGGTCTCGCCATTCAGACGCTCGGCCAGGCGCGCCCACCATTGATCGAGCAAGCCGCCGACCCGTGCCGGACTGCCGCGCCCGAGCTCCAGGCGTACGCGTTCCACCGTCGGTCGCTCGCCGCGGGCCAACACCGCATCCGCGGCGGCAAATACGTCGTGTTCGGGTACCCCTACTGCCATGGCCCGCCTCCGGCTATATTAGGTCTGATAATGAAAGATTATCCGACGTTATTTTCTGAATAATGGATTTATCATACGTTGAACGTATTAAATATTACAGATCAACTGCCCTTGGTCGACGAAACCCCACTGGATCTGCTTGTTCTCGCCGAAAACTCCCAGCACGCCGCGGCGGCGTTTATCGCCGCCGGCACCGCGGCCAACACCGTGCGCAGCTATCGCAGTGCCCTCGCCTACTGGTCGGCCTGGCTGCAACTGCGTTACGGCCAAGTACTCGGCGATGCGCCACTCCCCGTCACCGTGGCCGTGCAGTTCGTCCTCGATCATTTGGCCCGGCCGTTGGCCAACGGCGACTGGGCGCACCTGTTGCCGCCGTCAATCGACGCGGCGCTGGTCACCGCCCGGGTCAAGACCCGGTTGGGCCCACTGGCGTTCAACACGGTCAGCCACCGTCTGGCGGTGTTGGGCAAATGGCACCGGCTCAACGAGTGGGACAGCCCGACCGAAGCAACGGCGCTGAAGACCCTGCTGCGCGACGCGCGCAAAGCCCAGTCGCGCCAAGGACTCTCTGTGCGCAAGAAAAGTGCGATCGTGCTCGAGCCGCTGCAGGCGCTGCTCGCCACCTGCAGCGATGGCGTACGCGGGATTCGCGACCGCGCCCTGCTCCTGCTGGCCTGGAGCGGTGGCGGTCGGCGGCGTTCGGAAGTGGTCGGCCTGCAAGTGGGCGATGTGCGCCAACTGGATGCCGACACCTGGTTGTACGCTCTGGGCGTCACCAAGACCGACACTGGCGGCGTGCGTCGGGAGAAGCCGCTGCGTGGCCCCGCCGCGCATGCGCTGAGCGCTTGGTTGTCGGCGGCACCGGCCGAGTCCGGCCCGCTGTTTCGTCGGCTGTATAAAGGCAACAAGGTCGGGGCCACGGCCTTGTCGGCCGATCAAGTGGCGCGCATCGTTCAGCGCCGCGCCCAGCTCGCGGGGCTGGAGGGCGATTGGGCGGCGCACAGCTTGCGCTCGGGGTTCGTCACCGAGGCCGGGCGTCAGGGCGTGCCGCTCGGAGAGGTGATGGCCATGACCGAACACCGCAGCGTGACCACGGTGATGGGTTACTTCCAGGCGGGTTCGTTGCTCAGCAGCCGAGCCACGTCATTGCTGGTGGATAGCGAAGCGCTCACGCAAGACGGTCCGCCGAAGGCTGAAACTTCCGAAACCGACTTAGGCGAAGAATGACACTCCTGGGATTCGGCGATATTACCGGACAGATGGTTTGTTACGCGTACTCTGCCCGGGCAGCTTGGCCATCAACGGGCACGGACATCAGCAGCTGCCACGCCGGGTTGGGCCGTGTGAGTCATTAAACCGCTACTGGTTAGAGCGGCTCGGTCTGGCCCCACGCCCTATCGCCTATCTGATTTAGTGCGGCCTCACTCTCGAGGGTGGCGGCTCGCGAACTCGCCACTCATATTGGAGCACGGGAGAACTCAGGCCGGCTGCGCTTCCCGCTGGACGACGTCCAGCAATGCCTCAAGTGTCTGACCTGGCTCAAGGGCCAGGAAACTCTCGGCAATCAACGTCAGCGGATGAATCTGCAGCACCGAGGCCAGTTCCACCACCTTCTCGAGTGTGGGGCATTTCTGACCCCGCTCCAGAGTACTGAGGTAGGTCCTGCTGCTCACGTCGGAAAAATCCTCCTGCGTCAGCTTGCGCTCCAGACGACGCGCTTTTAAAGCCGTTCCAAAGGCCTGTTTCAGTTCCATTTGCATCGCTCACAAAAGGAACGATGAAGCCTTTTTGAATACTTTAGGGCTACAATCTATAGGGTTCGTTTTGTGAGGGCATCATCATGTTTTTTACCCAGCCAGCTGCGGAACTCCGCTCTCCCGTGCCGTTTGATCTAAAAATCAAGCGCTGGAGCGTCATCGAACGGGATCTCAACGACCCGTGGTTTCATGTATGTATCAAGATGACGGAAGATGAAATGGAGTTCGGTCGCACTCTGCTGGTCTCCGACGTGACGTACCTGGAGCGAGTGCTCAATGAAGTCTCCCCCTTCGGTGCGGTGTGTTCGGTAATGGTCATGGTCCCACCGCATATGAATGCATCGTCACACTGGCGGATGGAGCAGGTACTGGCCATCGACACAGTGCCTGATGAGTCCTCTGGGCAAGCCCACGTTCGCCTGACCGTGGAGCATGGTAAAACCTACGATCTACTCAGTGGCAAGACTGCCGAGCAGACGGATGCGAGATCACAATGTATCTACTCCGCCTCACTGCTCAAATAGCCGCTCAAATAGCCGCTCACCGCGTAATACCAAGGAGGCACAGCACCGACAAGCGCCGATTTTCGACAAGGGCGCACCGCTTGAATGTTCGATTATGTCAGTCGAGTTATCGGCAATGGAGCCCGATCTTCGCTATCCACACTACAACCATCTTCAGGCAGAGTTTATGCCGTTTTATCGGAAGGTTACTGGTACCGAGAAGATGTCGGCTGGCGGAATCTCGGTCCGGACAGCATGGCGCGTCAACCGAGATGACGCAGGTTTTTGGTCGATGGTTCCGATAGCTCGCATCCGTCCCTCACGTCAACAATGGTCGATCGTTCGCAACCAGCACACTCACAACCGGCGAGAGGTATGAAAAAAGCGAGGGCACCATTCTCCTTAAGTTAGCGACAATGTGTACTACAGCGCGAACTCAAAGCTCATCAGCCAGCGGCGACAAATGGCGATGAACGTGCTTTTTTTATGAAATTGCCATACCAAAAGCGTAAAAAGGTCGCCGGATCGGGTACGTAGGTCCAGTATTCAACTGTTTCATACGCGCGAAAGTTACTCTGATCGCTAACATGCAATCTCGCCCAGCATCGCTTGTTCGTTTGACGAGATAACCAGGCGGGACAGACGTGTAAACAGGCCAGGTCAGAAGTCAATTGGTGATCAACGCCGGAGATACTTATGACCTCGACGCCTAAAACGAGACAAGCGTTGCCCGATAATGCAACTGAAAAACGATCTAACGCTTGATTACTACTCGTGCATTTCTCTTCGATACCGGTCCATATTCCGTAAAAATGCATTATCCAGAGAACCATTATTTGACGCGGCGTTGCCGGACGAACATGCCAACTCGGCATAACAAGATTAATTGGCCCCCCCTCACGAAATTTGTAGCTTAACGCTTCACACCATACCAAAAACGCCGCGGACACTGCGCAGGTACGCTGGCAATCGAGGCCATGCCGACGACGCCTGCTTAGGCTCATAAGGTATCTGAAGCAGGCGGCATGAGGTTTCACATACGCGTTATAGAGATAACGGCGTACGCATCGGTACAGCGCGAAGACGTCCCTCGCGCCAAACTCAAATTCAGCAGCATCGTGAGGACTATACGCTGCCAAGACAATCTCGAAAGGTGGGACAGCCCATGTCGAAATGGCGCCTGGAGCCGGGAATTCTCCTAGTTCGAGTGCGGTCAAAGTAAGACCGATGTTGATCATGTTCTCGTCATTATCAGAGCTCTCGTTTTTGACCCAAGCGACACTCAATAAAGAAATGGCATAGTTGACTAAAGGGTTCTTCATAGCGTTAGCAGCATTGAGCCATTTTTCAATCCTTAAGCCCAGCTCCTCATACTTTTTCCACTGCTCAGCAGTCACACCGCTTATACGTATAGATCCTGTAGAATCGAACAAAAAGTGATCACAATGCGTCTTCGCGCAGAAACCTTTCTCCCCACGGGCAAAAAGTAATCCTCGCGCCATGACACTACTACAATGCCTGCACGCCTCAAGTGGCTCACCATGCCAAGGACATCGTTTGATCATCTGAAGTAAAAAGAATACCGAATGATATCCTGCAGCTATACATTTTGGACAGTGCCGGATAACCACCTGCGAAGTGCACGGCGTGCACTCAACCAGATTATCGATAAATGCACGTTTTATTGCAGGATACGGTAGAGAAAGTGCTGCCGCCATCTTCGAGTCGTCAATCTCGCAAGCCTTCCAATGCCGTGCAGAATTATTGCATTGTGGGGCTCTAGCGAGTTCGCGAAGTAGTATTTTTGGTGGCACCAGGTTTAACGCACTCGCTTTTAGCAACATCGCCCAAGATGACTCGAATGGGATGTAGTTGAATCGACCATAAGAAATATTCATATATCATTTTTCGCAGATTGACGCATCATCGCTACGAATTGTGCAATCAGACTAGCAGCCACCGCCTCTTTTACGATTCCTTCCGTCACTTTAAATTCCGAGCAGTCCATATGACGACACCTGATCAAAATCCTTTCAATGACGCGAAATATATGCTCAAGTGGTAGAATGCCAGGACCATCTTCTCTGGCAATGCTCATCAGCTCACTCCATATTTTCTTAGTGCAACTAGTCATTCGAAAATTTGCAGCAAAAGCTTTCGGCAAGAAAAACTCGGTATACGTACAACCGGAGTCTAGTGGAAATTCTTTATTTACGTCGTATTCATTAAGAATAGATTCCAAATCAGCCTCCGATACACAACCATCAAACCGAATCGGCTCACACAAAAAACGAGCGACTATATTGGTAGCTTTCACTTTAAATAAAAATACTATTTTCTGAAGTATTTGTTCTTGACCGAATCCCAACGTTGTCATGCTGACACCGTGGCCTTCTAAACGATTATGAATAACAAGCAGGTCAGCCCAACTGTCCGTTGATAGCAATTGATTTTCGTCAATGATCAGCACAAAATGACTACCACCCAAGGATTCCACCTTGATACGCACATGAACAATAAACCTTTCCAGTAAATCACTATGGTCTTTTGATCCGCTTGACAGACCCAGCCCCGCAATCAAGTCTCGAACTAAGTGCGCCGATTTATGCCCATCAGCAGAGTGATACAAAATATATTTGCTTGGAAACTCGATCGCTAGTAGATCTGTAATAGTTGTAGCACATTTGGTTTTACCCTTTCGAGGCGTCGCATACAAAAACGTACCCGTGTGCCTTGAGAATACTCTCTCACGAAGAATCGAATAGACCTTGGCGATCATCGGCGTAATTAAAATATATGCGGTACTTACAACCGGATGACTCTCTAAGCAGGCATCCCTATCAATGTTATCTTCATTAGAACTCACGACTTTAACCTTTTTTGTTTTAGCAGTTCGTTCAGATCTGGATTTTTCTTACCAATAATTAATGAGTCCGAAAACTCCAATGGCTTTCCTTCTAGATACGTTGCCTGTTCGCTACGAGGGATGGAAACTACCAACGGCAAACCCCCTTCATCCGCTACTCGCTTCGCTTCTGTTGCCGCGTCGGCGGGAATATCTATGGATTTCCTACTCTTCGAGGTGCTTAGAAAAGCTAGATAGACTAGAACCGGGTCTTGCTCAAAACTGACTTGCAAGGTTCTGTCCATCATCTTAGAGTTAATAGCTTTACGTGTTCGCATATCATGCTTAGTATCGGCCCATTTGCCCACAGCAATCAGATTGCCGAGTGAGAAACCTTCCATCGTGAATGCTGTTACCAACCTCAAGTCATTTTCATCAATATGTAGAACAATCTTTTCGCCAATCATAGCCCACGCTTCATGCAAGTAACCTGAGGTGTAATGCACTCTCAAAAACTGAACATAGGGGTGGCGACCACCATCTTTGTTGCCGCGTACAGTAACGATTTTCTTTAACTGCAATATCGTGACTCCCCTGCTATTACTAGCCGGCAGCGTTCTTATTAGGAAATGCTGTTGATCCTTCTCAAGCTTTTGCCTGATATATTCCAAAGGCGACAAGAAAAATAAGCCTTCACTGATTCTTGCGTTGTACTGTGCGACCTCAACATCAAGAAGATGAAGCAGGTGCTCCGCGAGAACTGGAGTTTGCGTGGCAATTTTTTCGCAATTATCTGCGCGGCCATTGTTCGGGCCATGCCCGGTTGTGCTTAAAAGACGGCAGAATATATTGTTAGAGAGAAGGCCACCCAGATGTTCTACACATGGTCTTCTTTCAAAGTGTCCAGGAGGGCCGACTGTCCAAAAATAGCCCAACTCCTTTCTGGCTACATTCGTGATTTTCTCCGATAAATGCGCCAACGCCCCATCAAATTTGACGACTGTAAACAAAGCGCCTTTACATTCCGGAATGACCTCACTTGGTAATCCACTGCCTTCGGAATATATCAACCCTTTAATAACTGGCTCAGGCTTAGGCTGTCCTACGATCGAATAACGCATGACATCGACCACGTCGGTGGATGAAATCTCACTTCTGAAAACGCACTTGTAAGCTAATGTTGCTCCAGATGCGCAGTCACACATCAGAACAACCCATATCTTGCTGATTCTTATGTCGATATAGGTACCATTCGGAGCTTTCATTTGTACTGAGGAATGACAGTCAAATTTGTAAGCATCAATCTCAACAGCGTCGTAGGGTTCGGTGTAAATCAGTCCAGGCCGCTGGCCTTTTCCGACTGCCATGTGGGCCTTTGCCTCGCGCTCTCCTTCGTTGCACACGATGCGACCGAAGTTACCATCTCGAACATTTCTGATGTGATCGCCAATCGAATGCTGTCCCAAGCACTTTGTATTGAACGGCCATTCATTCTCTTTAATACCAAATTCCTTCAGCAGGTCAAGAAAGATCTTATGCAGTGTCTTTGACCTAATTCTGAATTCATTCTTAGTATCGGGGTCGTGATACGAAAGGATTTTTCTATTGAAACGTTCTTCTAATTTTGGATATTTATAAAAAACTGCGCCCAGCGCTCCTGCATACCCCCCCTGGGCTTCCGGAAGCTTTGGCCCCACAACCTTGGTTCTGCAGTAGTCTTTTATGTGCAAGTGCGGTAACAGCGCACGGCCCCCCCACCAAACTCCATCCGGCGCCAACTGCATGCACCGCCCGGCATAATAATTTATGCATTGTCTACTTATTCCCGTCGCAACGACGATATCCTTAATAGGCACTCCCTCGCAATAGAACTTCATTGCTAGAAATTTTTCTTGATAATCTTCTAGCTCTTGATCTGTTAGCCCAATTAATTCTGGTTTCGACCAGTCATTAAAGGTGCCTAACGCAACCGTCCTCTTACTTATAGCTCCGACCCAATCGTTCGACTCGCCATTTTTCGTCGTCATGACCGGCACTTCCAAGGGGTGTAGCGCCCGAATGAGGATTTGCTCACCAGATCAATTTCAACTAATCCGGCGATGAAATGACGCACTAAAACTCCACATATTATAGGTGGCGCAATAAGCGGGGAGTATTTAAACAGTACCTGAACATCTCCCGCCCCAAGCGAAACTTCGATTGCACGTATAGTATTCGAGGCTGCCGTGCAGTCAAGTCTTCTGATTGCTGCTGCATATGCTAAGGCTTTCATAGTCTTGATAGCCAAAGGTGCCGACGCCAAAATCTCCGTCCGTGAAACGCGACAAGTGTTTTGTCCCTCGCTGTGTATTGCTTCGTGCTGATCCGAGAAAACAACCTCAGATAGGCTTCCTGATTCCTTTTGTACTAAAAAATCAAAACTATCCCCCCTTTCAGGCTGCTTGAATGTCACCACATCAAAATTAATCTCAATAAATACCAACCAATAAATTAAAGCTAAATCAGAGGGAAGCACAAGGTCTTTGTCTAGTTTGACGCTATACACATACCAAAGGTTGCTATTGCTATGGCCGCGCGCTCTTACCTCTTGAAGAATGCGTCTTCTATGCTCTTGTTTTAGAGAACGATGATCCACGCTCATGAGTTCATCTCTGTCTGCTGTACATTTTGAATGTACCTCAGAAAATATTCTCCGTTATATCAAATAGTCATATGTTGACTCCAACTAATTGCCAGATAGAAATGGTGCAGTACATTTACCCGCACCGCGCAACAACGTTGCCCGACTAATGATTCGCTTGCTGTTTATAGGTACGAGACTAGTATCGAATTGCCGCGCCAATTACCGTGAACTGCATACACATACCTGTGGAGTATAATCCGCTCTAGCCGTCTGGCATGAGGGCATTCCAACCCGCAACAACATTTCATGAGTCACCCTTTAAACAGCCGAGCTACACAATCGCTTTGATAGGACGTTGGTTGAAATGCAGATAAATCGAGTGGCCTTGGGGACTCAGTGTCAGTGCCTTTTTTTGAAATATGTAGTTGCAATGGCTTAAAGCCAAGTCAATACGCGTTCAGCCTTTGTTCGGTCTAACTCTGTGCAAGTCATGTCCAAAAAATTGTCGCTACCGCTTCGCAAAGAAAATACTTCCAGCGCTATCTTGGGAAAAACTTTAGTTCTCAGGCTAGAGGTAATTATTTTTCAAAACGACGTATGCTATGATTCCGAATTAAGCTAGTAGCTTGTATTTATTGCTATTTTATTTGCAAAGGAATGTAAGTACTTCAGTTCCGAGAACTTTTGAAGCATCAATTCACCTCAGCCCTCATTTGCCCGTCAGCCTCTCAAACAGCTGCGAATGTTCGGGAAATTGCTCGCTAAGCTTTTGCCGACTGCCCAACTCCATATCTGCAAAATCAAACCCTGGTGAAACCGCTTCACTGATCAAACCGTATCCCGCCAATCCATTTGTAAGCTGCGAAGCTTTCCAGACGCCGCCCGGCACATGCAGCTGCAGACATTGTCCGGCGATTATATCGCTGCCCATCACAACCGTTTTTAATGTGCCGTCCGGAAAAATCAGGCTGTACTGAATTGCATCTCCCACATGGTAGTAATGCACGATGTCCGATTGGTTCAAATGAAAATGACCTATTGGCCAATCCTTGGTCAGCAAGTAGTAAATGGATGTCATCAGGTAGCGCCGGCCACCAGCGGTCTCAACCATCGTGTGGTGATCGGTTTGAAAGGTTCTGCGGTAGAAACCGCCTTCCATGTGGGGTTCCAGGTTCAGTGCTGCGATTACAGCCTCAGCGTTGGGAATGTGTTTATCAAAGGTGTTGGTCGTCATGTTGATTGAGCCCTCCAGCCTTTGAAATAGCGAGCCGTTAATGCGCTATCTCTATTATGATTATGAAAACAATTAATAATAACTATGCTAAAGAGCTATTTAGTAGAGCTAGCTAATAGAGAGTGAGCATACGAGTACTCACTACCCTCGCCCGCTATTGTTGTTCACACTGCACGTGTGTTTGCGACCCTAGCCGTGCGAATAAACAAGGCGCGCACTTTCTCCCAGAAAAATAGATTTGATGGCGCTTAAAAAGCGTAGCAGTCATGTGCCCATTTGGACGGCTATGCTCCAGTGAACTTTGTTGGTCGGGACATGCGTAATGCATCCAGGTACAACCCTGCTGAAGTGGCCAGGCCGGCTCGTGCTGCTCGGCGTACTCGGCCTCAGTGGCTGCGTACGACTTGGGCCGGACTTCCAGCCACCCGGCGAAGAATGGGTCAAACACTGGAACACCCCTGCCCTTGAGCAATCCAGCCAGCGGAGCCTGAACCCGGACATTCGTCAGTGGTGGCAAGTCTTTGCCGATCCGATCCTCAATCATTTGATTGCCCAGTCGGATGCAGGCAACTCCAGTCTCAAAATCGCCGGCCTGCGCGTCATGGAAGCCCGTGCCCAACTCGGCATTGCTCAAAGTGGTCTTTACCCGCAACTGCAGCAAGCCAGCGTCGACAGCCTTTACTTCAACCGCAGGCAATCCGGAGGGGCCAACCCGCAAGACAGCCATTTCTGGCAACACAGCGCGGGGTTCGACGTAGGTTGGGAGTTGGACTTCTGGGGCCGCTTCAGTCGCGCCATCGAGTCGTCCGATGCCAGCTACTTCGCCGCCCAAGCCAACTATGAAGACGTACTCGTACTGCTGCGCGCGCAAGTGGCCGATACTTATTTTTCGCTGCGCACCACCGAAGCTCGTTTGCGTGTCGCCCGGGAAAACGCCAAACAGCAAAAACGCAACTTCGAGATCACCGAAAAGCTCTTCAACAGTGGCCAGACTGCCGAACTCGACCTGCAACAAGCCAGAACCCAGTACTTGGGCACGTTGAGCACCATCCCCAATTTTGAAGACCAGTTGCAACGAACCCGCAATGCGTTGGCGGTGCTGATTGGTCAGCCGCCCGGCGCACTGCCACAACTGGTCGAGTACGAAGGATTGATCCCGCTGGTCGATCGTGCCGTGTTGCAAGATGTACCGGCCAACCTGCTCCTGCGTCGGCCCGACGTGCGCGCCGCCGAGCTTAACGTCGCCGCCCAGTCAGCGCTGATTGGCGTGGCCGAGAGCGACTTCTATCCGTCGCTGACCTTGCTGGGCAGCATCGTCTGGTCAACCGACACGCTCAGTGGCACACCCCGGAATCTGGATTTAATTGGCGGCCCCAGTCTGCGCTGGAATCTGTTCGATCACGGCCGGATCAGCAACAACGTGCGCGTGCAGGATACGCGGTTGCAGCAACTGATCGAGGCTTACCGCGACAAGGTTCGCCAGGCAGCACGCGAGGCAGACGATGCGGCCTATGGCCTGATCAAATCCCTGGAGCGCGAACGCATCCTGCGCGAGGCCGGAGTGGCGGCCAAGCGTTCGCTGGTGCTGGCCAGCGTGCAATATCGCGAAGGTTATTCGGACTTCCAGCGGGTGCTGGATGCGCAACGTGCCTTGCTCGAACAACAGGACAATTACCTGGTCGCCCGCAGCAATGCCGTCAGTAATGTCATTGCCTTGTACAGGGCCATGGGCGGTGGCTGGTACAGCGCCCAGCCGAGGGTTGATCCGACCTCCCGCCAACAGATGGAAAAACGCACCGACTGGGGCGATCTGCTGAAAGAACCCGCCACTGCACAGCCTGCCATTCCAATGTCTTACAAGGTAAAAGACCAATGAGTGAAACCGCCCCTCCCTCGTCCGCGCCCCCAGTCGCCCAAGCACCGGCGCCGACTGCCGACCCGGCGAAAAAAGGCATCAAATGGGTCCTGTTACTGATCCTCCTGAGCCTGACCTGGTACCTGTTGGCGGATCGTTTCACACCCTATACACAACAGGCCCGGGTGGGTGCCTTTGTGATTCCGGTTGCCTCGGAAGTGGCAGGCCGCGTGACCCGGGTGAACGTGCGCAATAACCAGGACGTCAAGGCCGGCGAAATCCTTTTCGAGGTGGACCCTCAGCCGTACCAGATTGCCGTCGACCGTGCGCGCGCCGACCTTGAATCGACCCGCCGACAGATCGGTGCAAGCACCGCCGGGATCGCATCGGCCCAAGCCAATCTGCGCGCAGCCCAGGCCAATGAACTCAAGGCGCGTCAGGACAATCAGCGTCTTGAGGGGTTGTATCGCGAAGACCCCGGCACTATTTCCGTACGACTGCTCGAAGTGTCTCGCGCCAACCGCGAACAGGCGGTCAGCCAAGTGGCCGCTGCCCGCGCCGAAGTGCAGCGCGCGCGAGAGCAGGAAGGTGGCAGCGCGGAAGACAACGCTTTGCTGCGCAGTGCCGCCACGGCGTTGTCCAAAGCTGAACTGGATCTGTCCAACACGCAGATCCGTGCTCGCTCGGCCGGACTGATTACGGATCTGCGTACTGACGCCGGGCAATTCGCCGCTGCCGGTAGCCCGGTGATGACCCTGATCGCCATTCATGATGTGTGGATCAGTGCGGACATGACCGAGAACAACCTCGGTCTGGTGAAGCTCGACACACCGGTGTCGATTGTTCTGGATGCTCTGCCGGGCGAGGTCTTCGAGGGGCGCGTGCGCAGCGTTGGTTACGGTGTCAGCGTGGGGCAGACACCCGCGCCTGGCACCTTGCCCAGCGTGCAGAACAGCCGCGACTGGTTGCGTCCGGCCCAGCGTTTCCCGGTCATTATCGAGTTTTCGCCAGACTCATTGAACACGTTGCGTGACAGTCGGGCGATTCGTGCCGGCGGGCAGGCCGAAGTCATGGTCTTCCCCTCCGAGGGCAATCCGCTGAACCCGCTCGGCCGCGTGTTTGTGGGGTTCATGAGCTGGTTGAGCTATGCCTATTAAAGGCATGTCTACTCGGCGCACGCCGCGGGATCAACGCGCACTGCGCCTGGCCACCGGTACAGCATTGTGCCTCACCGCCAGTTTCGGCCTGGGCTTGCCGATTCCCTTTCTGGCGCCGGTGCTTTGCCTGCTATTGCTGGCTTCGGTCAATCGCCCGCTGCCGTTCAAGGCCGGACTGGTTCTCGCACTGGCCGCCCTGTTGACCACCGGAATCGGCCTACTATTGATCCCGGTCCTGCGTTATTACCCCATCAGCGGCGTGCTATTGATCAGCGTCGGTTTGTTCCTGGCCTTCCGCTTTGGCCTACGCGGCGGCAACACCTTGATCATGACCTTCCTGGTGATTGGCCTGACCATGATTTCCTCGGCCGGTATCGCCGAATTCGATCTGGCGGCGATGGTCATCGACGTACTGGTCAAGGGTTTGCTGCTCGCCGTTGTCGTCGTTGCGTTCAGTCATGGGTTATTCCCGGATCCACCCAACGCCCCTTCTCCGCCGCCTGCCCCACCTTTGCCGGCAGAAGAAGTCAGTCGGATTGCGCTGCGTGCAACCTTGATCGTATTACCGGCATTCCTGCTGGCGTTGATCGACCCTGCCGGTTACTTGCCGATCATCTTGAAGGCCGTCAGCCTGGGTCAGCAAAGCTCCACGACAAACGCCCGCATCGCCGGTCGCGAACTGCTCGGCTCGACCTTGCTCGCAGGCCTGTTGGCGATCCTCTTCTGGAGCGCCCTCAGTCTGTTTGTGCATCTGTGGATGTTCTTTCTGTGGATGTTGCTGTTCGGCCTGGTGCTGGCGCGCAAGCTATATGCCCTGAGCCCGACGCGGTTTACCCCGGGGTTTTGGCTCAATACCCTGATCACGCTGATCATCCTGTTGGGTCAGTCGGTACAGGACAGCGCAGCAGGCAAGGACGTTTACACAGCGTTCGCCATCCGCATGGGTTTGTTCATCCTCGTGACGTTGTATGCCTGCCTGATGGTTCATCTGCTCGAACAACGGCAGGAAAACGCTCAAGGATTAACCTGATACCCCTTCCCTTGCAGGCAACTGGTATAGGCCGTTGAACTGGTCGCCGCACTGGTTTTCTCTTGCGCCCGGCGTTCCTGACGCTGACGCGAACCTCCGACGACCGCTCCTGCGGCGGCGGTTTCCTTGGCGCGATTCTGACGATAGTCCTGCTTGCGGTCTTCATCGACCTGATCATAAAACTCGTCATGTTGACGTCCCCGCACCTGCGCCCCCGCAGCCCCTGCGGCAGCGCCCGCGGCGGCCCCCTTCAATCTTCCACCGGAAGGAGGCGGTGCAGTCGAGGTGCTCTGACTGGCCGCGATGTTGTGGCAATCGGTGATGTCCGCCTGGGTTTGTTGCGAACTCTGCCCTTTCATCGGCACGACCGTTTCGGCCCATCCCTGGGTCCAGGAAACCGACAGTGCGATGCACAGGCTAATGAATGACAGCCTTTTCATGATGACCTCCGACAGGGCCCGGCACTTTGCAAGCACACTGGGTCGGTAGACAGATCGCTCAATACGTCACACCTCGTGATCCTGAGCGTGGTTCAGCATAAAAGATTGTAGATCACCCCTTCTCAACCACCCCCCTTCCCTATTCGTGGCCCGCCTCGCAGAACTATTTTTCGCGCCTGCACACGCCATGACCTAACCTGAATGGCTACAGCCGCTGGAGGCATGCCTATGCGTCCTGCATTGAAATTACTCTTATTCGTTGTGTTCGCGCTGATGGGGGCGAACATCGGCGAGCTGTCGGCGGATGAACTACCCAACACGTCTAGAAACGGTGAGGCCAGCGCCACCTCTACCGTGTCAAAAAGCGATCTGGAAGCACTGCAATTGAGGCTGGACAACCTTAAACAGCAGGTGTCACTGACCAGTAACTACACCCAGTTGATAGGCTTTCAGGACAACGTACAGTTGCTCTTCAGTGATGTGGACAAGTTGGCGGCGGTGTTACTTCCCGAGCAAGCGCAATTGCAAGCACAACTCAGTGTGCTCGGGACGTCATCCGCCACCAGCGTTGCCATGGAAAAGTCCGATCTGGTGAAACAGAGGTCCTATCTCAGCGCACAAAAAGACAAGGTGGATAACGATCTCAACATACTGCAGGCCATCAAAGAAGGTGCTGCTAACCTCATCACTCAGATTGCCAGCATTCGGCGTACCCAACTGGAAACCGAACTGGCCCAGCGCACCGCCAGCGTCCTCAACCCCCGGTTCTGGTTGCCGGTGTTTTCTCCACTGGAGGAGGATAAAAGCCGTCTGAGGTTTTTGATCGACCAGTCCAACAATGTCATCCAGTCCGTCTGGCAACCCGGCCGGCGTACCGCGACCGTCACGTTGTTATTATTGGCCCTGGCCTTCTGGACGCTGGGGCGACGACTGGCTGAACATGGTTTGACATGGATCTGTATCCATCGAGTACCCGAAGGTCGCCTGCGCAGAAGTTCATTGGCGATAGCGACGGTAGTTGCCACGATGTTGAGCGCAGGTTGTGCAATAGGGCTCATCTCCGCAGCGGCTAGCCGTCTTCAACCATTGCCGCAGCCCCTGCAAGGTTACTTCGACGATGTCGAGAAAGTCGCTTACGCCTGCGCCCTGATTATCGGTCTGAGTCGGGCCCTGTTGTCTAAACGCAATCCCTCATGGCGGTTACCTGGCATCGCCGATGAAGTAGCACTTGCAATAAACCCTTTTCCGGCGCTGCTGGCCGGATCAATGCTGATACTCATCTCGCTGATACAAGTCACCAATGCGACGGGTATGAGTACGCAAATGGTACTTTTCAGCCGGGGCGTGGTGTCACTCGTCGTCATCCTGATTATTGGTGCGCTATTGCTACGCGTCAGTAGAACCCGCCGAGCGTTGGTCATTGCCGGGGAACACCCCGAGTCAGGTACTACGCTGGCGGGGGTCATTTATACCGGCCTCAGTATCGCCGTATTGATCTCGATTTTTGGCCTGCTGGTCGGTTACATCTCCCTGGCCCGGTTCATCACTTACGAAGTTGTCTGGCTCTATATCGTTATTGCCAGCTTCTATTTGCTGATGCAGTTGTTCAGAGACTTGTGTGATTACCTGTTTTCGCCAAAACAACCAAGCGGCAAGGCGATCAAACAGCTGCTGGGCATCGGCGACGTTCGGCTTGAACAAATCGAGGTTGTTGTGGCGGGTATTGGCAGAGCGGCATTACTGCTCATTGCCGTGATTACAACGATTGTGGGGGGGATTGGAGCGACCTTTGGCCAACTGACTGACAGGGTTTCAGCGATCCTCGGCGGCGATGGCTTGCGCAAGCTGAACATCATTCCGGGCAATCTGTTGAATGCGGTCCTCGCGCTGTTGATCGGTATTTATCTGATTCGATCGCTGCGCAGATGGCTGGATAACGAGTTCCTGCCGAAAACCGACATGGACCCCGGCATGGGAGCGTCGCTGAGCACCCTGTTCAGTAATATCGGGTACGTACTGGTCATTCTGATGGCGTTGTCTTCATTGGGCGTCAAATGGACCAATCTGGCCTGGATCGTCAGTGCGTTGTCAGTGGGGATCGGCTTCGGTTTGCAGGAGATCGTCAAGAACTTCGTATCCGGGTTAATCCTGCTCACCGAGCGTCCGGTCAAGGTCGGCGACCTGATCAGCATCAGTGGGGTCGAAGGCGATATCCGGCGAATCAATGTCAGGGCCACGGAGATACAGCTCAGTGATCGCTCGATCGTGATCGTGCCCAACTCGCAGCTTATTTCCCAGAACCTGCGCAATATAACCATGGGCGGCAGCGCCCAAGGGGTGGCCACACTCGAACTGGTGTTCCCTCTGGATATTGACCCCGAGCAAGTCAAAACCCTGCTGTACACCACCTATTGCGAACATGAAACCATCCTCGACAAACCCTCCCCCGTTGTTCGATTCAGCAATCTGAGCCCTGAAGGCATCACATTGACCATCACCGGCTATGTCAGCAGCCCAAGGATTGTCAGTACGACCAAGAGCGATCTGCTCTTTGAAATCCTGAAGCGATTGGGTGCGGCCGGCATTGAATTAGCCAAGCCTGTTCCTCCTGCGTAATACCCATCAATAGTCTGCCTGGCGCCTGAATGTGCTCGTGATCACACGAGAGCGTTGTGAATTTGTGCGCCTCGGAGTGATACGTTTATTTTCACCGTATTGCATTATGAAATAAAACATGTCATTTATAGCCACACAAAATCATCAGGACTGATCCACCGCGCCAGATCGGATGGCCTGTACCACCCCAACGCCCCTCCAAGGAGTCAACAATATGAACAAGACAGAACTTCTAGGTGCTCTGGCACTGTGCGCCGCAAGCTTGCTGGCACACGCCGACGAAGACAGCCTGCGCATCGGTATCGAAGCCGCCTACCCACCCTTCTCTTTCAAGACGCCGGAGGGCAACGTCAGTGGTTTCGATTACGACATCGGCAATTCCCTGTGCGAAGAAATGAAGGTCAAATGCGAGTGGGTCATCCAGGAATTCGACGGCATGATCCCATCGCTGAAAGTGCGCAAGATCGATGCCGTGCTGTCGTCGATGTCGATCACTGAAGACCGTATGAAGTCGGTCGACTTCAGCAAAAAGTACTACCACACGCCGGGCAAGTTCGCGATGAAGGCCGGCAACGTGATCAACGACCCGCAGGTTGATCTCAAGGGCAAAAAAGTCGGGGTGCAACGCTCATCGACCTACGACCGTTTTGCCACCGAGCAGCTTGAAAAAGCCGGGGTCGAAGTGGTGCGCTACGGCTCACAAAATGAAGCCTTCCTCGATCTGGCGTCGGGTCGACTGGACGCGACGCTCGCCGACATCGTCAACACCGATGAGAGCTTTATCAAAACGCCGGCAGGCAAAGGCTTCGCGCTGGTGGGACCGGACATCAGCGACCCGAAATATTTCGGCCGAGGCGCCGGGATTGCGGTGCGTAAAGGCGACAGCGTGAACGTCGCACGCCTGAGTACAGCGATCGACGCCATCCGCGCCAACGGCAAGTACCAGCAAGTGATGGCCAAGTACTTCGCGTTCGATATCTACGGCGAATAAGCCTTACCTGTAACCCTGTGGCGCCGGCCTCTTGCGGGCGCTTTTGGGCTTGTCTCGCGCGCCTTTTGGCGCTCGTTTGAGGACTTTCATCATGCTTCACGGCTACGGATCGAGCATTCTCGATGGCGCCTGGCTGACCATTAACCTGGCCTTGACCTCCATGAGCATGGCGATTGCCTTGGGTCTGATCGGCGCGGCCTTTCGATTGTCGCCGCTCAAATGGCTGGCGATGCTGGGCGAAGGGTACACCACCCTGATTCGCGGTATTCCTGACCTGGTGTTGATCCTGCTGATCTTCTACGGCGGCCAGGATCTGGTGAACCGCATCGCCCTGGCGCTCGGTTACACCCACTACATCGACATCAACCCCTTTATCGCCGGCGTCTGCACCATGGGCTTCATTTTTGGCGCCTATCTCTCGGAAACCTTTCGCGGCGCGTTCATGGCGATTCCTAAAGGTCAGGCCGAGGCCGCTGTGGCGTATGGCATGAGTGGTGGCCAGGTGTTCTGGCGGATTCTGGTGCCGCAGATGATTCGGTTCGCCATCCCGGGGTTCACCAACAACTGGCTCGTGCTGACCAAATCCACCGCGCTGATTTCGGTGATCGGCTTGCAGGACATGATGTTCAAAGCCAAGAACGCAGCGGACGCCACCCATGAGCCGTTTACGTTTTTCCTCGCGGTGGCGGCGCTTTATCTGATGCTGACCAGCGTGTCATTGCTGGTGCTGCGTTACCTGGAAAAACACTACTCGGTCGGCATCAAAGCCGCCGAATTGTGATTGGGAGCAACCCCATGATTCTCGACTACAACCTGATCTGGGAAAACCTGCCGCTGTATTTCAATGGCGCCTTGTTGACCCTCAAAGTCCTGCTGATTTCCCTGGCCTTCGGCCTGGTGCTGGCGATTCCGTTGGCTTTGATGCGGGTGTCCCGATCGCCCCTGATCAACGTCCCGGCCTGGCTCTACACCTACGTGATTCGCGGCACGCCGATGCTGGTGCAATTGTTCCTGATCTATTACGGCCTGGCGCAGTTCGCAGCGGTACGTGAAAGCGCGCTCTGGCCGTACCTGTCCAGCGCAACCTTTTGTGCCTGCCTGGCCTTTGCGATCAACACCAGTGCCTATAGCGCGGAACTGCTGGCTGGCAGTTTGAAGGCCACGGCCCACGGTGAGATCGAAGCCGCCAAGGCCATGGGCATGTCGCGCTTGACCCTGTACCGCCGCATTCTGCTGCCCTCGGCCTTGCGCCGGGCGTTGCCGCAGTACAGCAACGAAGTGCTGATGATGCTGCAAACCACCAGCCTGGCATCGATTGTCACCCTGGTGGACATCACCGGGGCCGCGCGTACGGTCAGTGCGCGGTTCTATCTGCCGTTCGAGGCGTTCATCACGGCCGGCCTCATTTACCTGGCCCTGACCTTCATTCTGGTTCGCCTGTTCAAGCTGGCCGAGCGTCGCTGGCTGGCGTACCTGGCACCGCGCAAGCACTAAGGAGCTGTTATGGAGCACATTGAATACCTGCTGCCGTGGAGTGCTTCGGGCACTGAACGGAAACTGTCGCTGTTTCGTTTTGGCAGCGGACCGCGCAAGGCCTACATTCAGGCGTCCCTGCACGCCGACGAGTTGCCGGGGATGCGCGTGGCGGTTGAACTCAAACAACGTCTGCGGGTGCTGGAAGAACAAGGTCGCCTCAACGGCGTGATCGAGTTAGTGCCGATGGCCAATCCGATTGGTATCGCCCAGATGTTCCAGGCGACCCATCAGGGGCGCTTCGAGTTTTCCAGCGGAAAGAATTTCAATCGGGACTTCCCGGAGCTGACCGAAGCCGTCGCGGCGCTGGTGAAAGACCACCTGGGCGACAATGCCGACGTCAACACTGCACAGATCCGTCGGGCCATGGCCGATGTCCTCGCCGACATGCCACCACCGATGTCGGAACTCGATGGCTTGCGCCGCCTGTTGCTGCAACATGCCTGTGACGCCGATGTAGTGCTGGACCTGCACTGCGATTTCGAGTCGATCATTCTGCTTTACGCCATGCCGCAAAATTGGCCGCGATTGCGTTCGTTGGCCGCTCGACTCGGTGCCGGCGCCGCGCTGCTGGCCGAGGGTGCGGGCGGCAGCGCCTTCGATGAGGCCTGTGCGATCCCTTGGTTGCGCTTGGCTGAGCTGTTTCCTGAAGCCAATGTTCCGCTGGCCTGCGTGGCCACCACCATTGAGTTGCGTGGCATGGCCGACACCGAACGCGAACAATGTGTCGATAGCGCCGAGGCCATTCTTGGCTATCTCGCCGAACAAGGCCTGATCAGCGGTGACTGGCCAGCAGCGCCACCGACCTGTTGTGAAGCGACGCCATTCGCCGGCGCACAGTACGCCTATGCGCCGCACCCGGGGGTGGTGAGTTTTCTGCAACCGCTGGGTGCCAGGGTCAGGGTGGGCGATCCGCTGTTCGAAGTGCTGGATCCGCTGACCGATCGCCACAGTATCGTGCGCGCCAGCACCGACGGCACCCTCTATGCCCGAGAACGCCTGCGCTTTGCCCAGCCCGGTTTGTGGCTGGCCAAAGTCGCCGGCACCCGTCTTATTCGCCAGGGTCGCTTGCTCAGCGACTGATTCCAGAGAATAAAAACCATGTACAAACTAGAAGTTCAGGATCTACACAAAAGCTATGGCAGCCACCACGTGCTCAAGGGCGTGTCCCTGGAAGCGAAGGCCGGTGATGTGATCAGCCTCATCGGCTCCAGCGGCTCGGGCAAAAGCACCTTCTTGCGCTGCATCAACCTGCTGGAGCAGCCCAACGCCGGCAACATCGTGCTCAACGGCGAACAATTGAAACTGGTGACCAACAAACTCGGCGGGCTCAAGGCCGCCGAACCCAAGCAGCTACAACGCATGCGTTCACGGCTGTCGATGGTGTTTCAGCACTTCAACCTGTGGTCGCATATGAGCGCCCTTGAAAACGTCATGGAAGCCCCGGTACATGTGCTTGGCATGGGCAAGAAAGAGGCCCGGGAAAAGGCCGAACACTACCTGAACAAAGTCGGCGTGGCGCACCGGATGGACGCCTGGCCAGCCCATATGTCCGGCGGCGAGCAGCAGCGTGTGGCGATTGCCCGGGCGCTGGCGATGGAGCCGGAAGTGATGTTGTTCGATGAGCCGACCTCGGCACTCGACCCCGAACTGGTCGGCGAAGTGCTCAAAGTCATGCAGGACCTCGCTCTCGAAGGCCGCACCATGGTAGTCGTGACCCATGAAATGGGTTTTGCCCGCGAGGTTTCCAATCAACTGGTGTTCCTGCACAAAGGGCAGGTCGAAGAACGTGGCGACCCGCGGGAAGTGCTGGTCAACCCGCAATCCGAACGCCTCCAGCAGTTTCTTGCCGGGAGCTTGAAGTAATCCGCCCAACCAGGTGTGGCGAGGGGATTTATCCCCGTTCGGCTGCGCAGCAGTCGTGAAACCTGAACGCACGATCTATCTGATGTACCACGTTGTCTGAATTCACGACTGCTTCGCAGCCGAACGGGGATAAATCCCCTCGCCACACTGCGTTACGGCTTAACTGACTGACATTACCGACTCTTGGCAGCGCTGCACACCGAGGGTCGGCTTCGGATACACTCCCGCCAGCTTTATCAACCCTCAGGAAATGTTGAGCCGGATATGCCGACCCCATCGAACAACACCACGGTCTATGCCGCACCGGTTATGCGCAAACTGGCGGAGATCGTTGGCGATTTGCAGCCGTCCCTGCGCAAGGTGGCGGACTTTATCCTGCGTCACCCGCTGCGGGCCGCGACGCTGACCATCGAGGAAATGGCCCACGAAACATCCACCTCGCCAGCCGCAGTCAACCGTTTGGCCAAGGCCCTGAACCTGGGTGGCTACACCGGCATGAAAGCCGAACTCGTCGCAACATTGCAGCAAATGGTGTCGCCGGTCGACAAACTGCGCAACGAACTGGCACATCGTCCTGGCGGCGCGTTTGGCCTGCATGAGCAAATCCAGAGCGCCAGCAGCAACCTCGCGACAGCGGCGACCAACAACCACGCAGACACCTTTGAAGCGTTCGTGACCCGCCTGACCCAGGCTCGCAAAATCTACATCCTGGGTTTTGGCAACAGCGTGTACTTCGCCGGCCTCGCCGCCTCGACCCTGATGCCTTTCTGCGCCGACGCCACCGCCATCAGCATGGAGGGCGGCAACGAAAACGCCGCCTACCGTCTGGCCGCGATTACCGATCAGGATGTGTTGCTGGCGATCTCCCTGCCGCGCTATTCCCTCGACACCCTGCAACTCGCCCGTTTCGCCAATGAGCGGGGAGCCTCGGTGCTGGCAATCACCGATTCACCCGCCTCGCCGCTCACCAGCATTGCCGAACACGTGCTGTTTGCTCCCGCCGACCATCCGGTATTGACCAGTTCCAACATCGCGGTGCTCGCCTTGATCGAAGGCTTGGTGGCGGGCGTGATGGCGCGCAATAAAGAAGCCGTCAAACTGGCGACCGAACTGACCGAAAGCGTGATGGCTTACCTGCACATGCCGAGTAACAGTAAATCGTCGAAAGCCACAAAGCCGCGCTGACGTATCCCCGACTTACCCGCGACCTGTTGCGCCACAGGGTGTGCGGGCGAGCGTCTGACTGGGAAGTTCGTTGAACAACGCGCGATAACTGCTGGAAAATCGCCCTAAATGCCAGAATGACCAGTGCATCGCCACTTCGGCAACGGTGGTGTCCATCGCTGTGCGGCTGAGCAACTCGCGGCGTGCGCTGTTGAGTCGGCGCAAGCGCAGCCAATGGGTCGGGGTCATCCCGGTATAAGCCTTGAACGCATGCTGCAACTGACGCAGTGAAACCCCGGCAATTTGCGAAAGCTCCAGCAGATTCAGGGTGTCTTCCGGGGCGTCCGCCGCCCACTCACCGATGCGTTTCATCACCGCACGCTCTTCGGCGCGGCGCTGTAACCCTCCGCGATCAAGGCAAACACACGCGTTGTCGAGGATGTACAGGCAGTCTTCGAGCAACTGCTGAGTCAACGCCTCCTTGCTCGGCGGATCGAGGGTCTGCGCCAGTCGGGTCAGCGTCCCGCTGAGCCAGCGACTGAACAATGCATTCTGCCCCGAGTTCAGCGGCGCCATGAACAGGCCTTCGAGCCTGTCCACGTTCAATCCGTGACGCTGCACGAACGCCGGACCGAACACCACGGCAATTTCCTGGTAGTTCTCCGGGGTGATCCAGATGTTGCGACTTTCGCCATTCAACACGTACAGCGCGTTGTCGCTGCGATCGAAACAGAACGCCAGCGAACCTTCGGGCGCGCTGAAATTCTGCTCGACCCGGGTGTTCATCTGTTCCTCGTAAATCTCCACACCTTGCAGGTCCAGGTAGCGCACGCGCCCGGCGAAATGCCCTGGTGACATTTGCTGGTAATGCTGCACCCAACCCGGTGTGGCGCGGATTTGCTCGGCGACATCGGCGGTGTCGAACGCTTGGACTTGCAGGGGGTTGCACGTTGTCATGGGTGACCTTACGCACTCGTTTGGTGCGTTTTGGTGCTGCTGAAAGTGGATAGATGGAACGTCAAGGCTCGCCCAAGATAGTCGTCAACGCGCCACAGGGGAAGTGTGTGGTGGATGAAACCAGCCTCCCCGGCGTTAATAAAACCAATAACGAGGTCTTTATGAATGTCCCTTTCGATCAGCTGCTCACGTGGCTGAAAGATCACAAGATTACCGAAGTCGAGTGTGTGGTCAGCGACTTGACCGGCATTGCACGCGGCAAAATTGCACCCACCAACAAGTTCCTGCATGAGCGAGGCATGCGCCTGCCGGAAAGTGTGCTTTTGCAAACGGTAACCGGGGACTTTGTCGACGACGACATCTACTACGACCTGCTCGACCCGGCCGACATCGACATGGTGTGCAAGCC